>ERZ779671.1509-NODE-1509-length-9769-cov-1.771670_pt1 | contig 9769 bp, 8 predicted proteins | sample MGYA00511074_ERZ779671 | MGnify/ENA primary metagenome ERZ779671 (study PRJEB29588, sample SAMEA2158454) | human gut metagenome | biome: human gut; feature: human-associated habitat; material: faeces | place: Denmark | collected 2008/2010 ... | reverse complement strand
CCTCCGGGTAGAAGCGTCCGAATAAGCGGTTCAGATGTTCGGGAGAGACACCTACGCCGGTATCGGCAAAACTGAAATAATAAAAATTCTCGTCTTCGCGGAAACAACTGATATTGATGCGTATATCCGTGCCTGCATAGGCAATGGCATTGTCCATCAGGTTGCGGAAAATGGAGTATAGCAGGGAATAGTTTCCCCGTAGTTGTATCTTTGGTTTTAGGGAGTTGACTACGGTGATATGCTTTTCTTCCAGTTCCAGGGATACCTCGTTTACGATATTACCTACCAACAGGCTGATGTCTATTTTCTCCATGTCGATCATGTTGGCGGCTTCGTCCATACGTGTTAATACAGAGATGTCGCGTAGCAGTCGGCTCAACCGATTGCTTTGAGCATAGCATCGCTCCAGGAATGTCTGCATCTTCTCCCGCGAAATGTTTTCATTGTTCACGATGGTTTCCAAATAGCCCTGTATACTGCTGACCGGGGTCTTCAGTTCATGTGCTATGTTTTGTGTCAACTGGCGTTTCAGGCGGATCTGCTCTTCTTCCTGAGTGACGTCGTTGATGGATATTTCGAAACTTAAGTCCTGGAATATAATACATTCCACAATAAACATACGTCCATTCTTATTGATGCTGATAGACATACGCTTTTCTTCCTTGCCCGGACGCTTGGGAGTCTTGTTGATGAAATCCGTGATTTTCTGGAATTCACTGATAGAGAATATTTCCTCTGTTGTTTGTAGGTTGGAGTCTGAAATCAGGTTGCTGTACTGTGTGAACAGGTTGTTGACCAGGATTTCTTTCTTGTCCTTATTGAATACGCCCAATCCTTCATGCGAGGTTTGTAAGTGGGTGATCAATTTCTCCCGTTCAATGTATAGTGCCTCTTTGGTTTCCCGCAGTCGCTTGTATATCTGGATGATATGCTGTGAAATCTCTCCCAGTTCGTTGTGTGGGAAGGCGGACTGCATATCTGTTTCCACAGGCTCATTCTTATCGGCACGTTTGGCAAACTCGCGTAGCTGATTGATGGCTGTCCCCAGTTTAGAGGTGAATTTATAGAAGATGAAAATTAATAGTAATGATACGATGAGGGTAAACCAGATGTAGTGCTGGTCTGCTGCAAGGTGTCTTACAAGGTTCAGGTCATAGGGGAGGGCGGAACGTATGATGTAGCCATCATAGAGTGTGGCTGAATAGAAGTAGGGTACTCCTGTTGTTTCGGAAGTACGGCGTACATCATATCCTTTTCCTTCTGCCAGTGCCTTTTGTACTTCCGGTCGATTGACGTGATTGCCTAACTTCTGATTCTCGAAGCTGTCATATAATACGTCACCCTGTACGTTCACTACCGTAATACGTAAGTCCTGTTTGACGTACTTTTGCAGGTATCGTTCCAAAGTCTTATCCCACAGACTGTCTGGAATGTGAGTAAGTTCCTGGTGTAGTCGTTCATTATAGTCCTGTAGCTGTATATCCAGCAGATCTATCTTATATTCTTTTTCACGCTGGTATTGATATGCCAGGAAGCATCCGGCAAATACCAGAAACAGTGAAATGACCGAAAGAAATAACTTCCGGCTGAACGACAGGAAATGTGTGGCATTATTCAGCTTCGAAGCAGTATCCATATCCTAAGCGAGTTACGATGCATTTTCCATAAATACCTATTTTCTTACGCAAACGGGTGATATTCACATCGATGGTGCGGTCCAGCACATAGACCTCGTCGCTCCATATCCGTGCCAGTATATCTTCGCGGGAGAATACGCGTCCCTTGCTCTGGAGGAGTAAAAGTAATATCTCAAATTCTTTTTTGGTAAGAGGGGCTTCTTCCCCGTCGATGCTTACTTTCTTTTTTACAATATCAATTTTTCCAGGAATACATAATACTACGCCTTCAAGAGTATTTAAATAATCATTCTTCGGTTTAACAAATTCTCTATCTAAATCTTCTTTTCTAAAACAATTTTTATAAATTCTTATAACATAATCCTTTATACCTGCTAAGCCATACCCCTTCTTTGATAACCCCTCGCCTAACAAATTATTTTCATCACTGATTGATTTGAGTATCGTATCTTTCAGCGGAATTCCATTCATCTCTCTGTTATAAGCTTTCCAAAACGTATCATTTCTTCCCTGAAATTGCAAGTTTGTATATTGAGGATTAAATAAAATCTGCATGTCAATAACTCCTTGCTATATATGAAAAACTCTAAAAAGAATTTTTTGCCACCAATTAGCAAATTATTTCTTTTACGTTTTTTATCTAAAATAGATAAAAATGGAGACCACGTTATGCACACCAAAGTTTCCGTTATATTACCAATTTATAATCAGGAAAAATATCTGGCAAAAGCTTTGACCTCGCTCCAGAACCAAACATTGAAAGAGGCAGAATTTATATGCGTAAATGACGGTTCTAAAGATAATTCCTTGACTATTTTGAATGATTATGCAGCAAAGGACAGTCGAGTAAAAATAATTAATCAAAAAAATCAGGGAGCAGGATGTGCAAGAAATAACGGTCTAAAAGCTGCTAAAGGCGAGTATATAGCGTTTTTAGACCCTGACGACTGGTTTGAACCTGATGCACTGGAAACATTGTACAATAAATCAAAACGCCAAAATTGCGACATGGTCGTATTTAATTTTAATAAAGTGGGAGAGAATGGAAACATATTGGGTCGTTATAATCTGCATGACAGGTTACAAAGATTTTACGACATAAAAGAAGATGAAAATTTTAACTGGCGTGATATTAAACCGCGTATTTTAGGAGGAATGCATCCTGCCTCTTGGAATAAATTCTACAAACATGAGCTTATAAAAAAACACAGGCTGCATTTTGCCAATTGCAGCCTTGCAGAAGATAACGTCTTTGTCTTTGGAGCCTCATTGAATGCCGGTAAAATAGGGTATTCTGATAAATGCCTCTATAATTATCTTATTCGCCAAAACTCTGCAATCCGTTCAAAATCTGATAAAAACTTCTGTTTATTCAGATCAATTGACTGTGTAAAAAAACTAATTAACAATCTTGGTTTAGCAGAAGAGTTAAAAAATGAATTTGACGGCTATATACTGAGATTTGTTTCCTACCACATAAAACAAATTGTATCTGTAACAAAATTTAAGGAAATCTGCCAGAAAAAATTATCACCTCTTCAAAATCAAATGCTGAACGAGCGTTATAATGCTAATTCTAAACTTATGCCTATAATTGAAGCACTGCTTACAAAAAAAATAAAGACAGAGTTCCAGAAATTTATCTGAAACTCTTTTTATCGAAAGATCCTATTGAAAGGTTAATTATACCAGTTACGTATCCCCATACCGCATATTCCAAGCCAAATTAGCACTTTTGCTATATCAGCACCGGTGCTGAATAAATTAATTATTGCACCCAGAATTAATATCATCCAGGATAATCCAAATATAGCATCTCTATTCATACATAAAATCCTATTTTGCACTTTGAATAATTATTTATATTACTTATTTGTCTAAATGATTAGTTTTATTTTACATTAGTATAAGCAACAATGTCAATATGAATTATCAAGAATTAATTACGAATGGCATTAGGAGAATACGTTTCAAGCTTCATCTTACACAGGAACAATTTGCAGAAAAAATTGACATGAGCGTTCAAGGTTACCGTAATATTGAACATAACAGATACTTGCCAACAGCAGAAACAATAGATAAAGTTTGTCAGGTGTTTAATATTTCTCCTGTAGAGCTGCTTTTACCTGAGCCCCAAAGCGACCTTGAGGCAATCAGATATATTATTGACACCAAACTTAAAAATTGCCAGCTTGAAAAACTCATGCGTATTAACAATATGATTGATTTAATGTAAAATGTAAATCAAATGAAAACCTTCAAAACAATATTAATATATTTTTTATCTGCGTTCTTTATTTCAAGCTTATTACTGTACCTTGTTTTAATCTTTATAGTTCCTGAATATCTAGAAGATAACATCTGTTCTGTAACAGGTATATGCACAGAAACCGAAAATTTAAAAATAAAGATTACACCGGCTCTTGGGGTAAAATTAGACGCAGATATAGTTAAATCCGGCGCTTCAATTTATGTCGAAAAAATTCATGCGTCTGCTGATATAAAAAAATTAGCAGTTCAATCAATCAACGCTGACTATATTTTTATTGACGGAAATAAATTCGCACATAAAAACTCCTCCAACAGCTCATTTAATCTAAATAAAATTCCAGAAATAAATATTAAGCGTCTGGAATATATTTCAAAAAGTATAAACCTTAATATACAAGACATCTCTTATGACGGCCATTTGGCAAAATTTAAAGGAGAAGCAAAAACTAAGTTTCTACATAATAAATTTTTAGGCACTCTGGAAAACACAGGGTCGTCTGTCTTTGCGCAAAGCATAAAATTTGGTTCTGCACTTAGTATTACAGGAAAACTGACTGATAAAAAGGGAAATTATGATTTTCACGTTACCGGCCGGAATCTTCCAGTAAACCAGATTGAAAAAGCCCTGCTCGTTTACCAGAAATCACAGGATCCGGCAAAAAAATTCATAGAAAACTTTATTAACTATGGCGGCAGAATAGATGTTGATTTAAATTTTAAAAACTCGGGAGTATATGGAATATGTACAGCTAAAAAACTTAGTGCTAACGCTGTATGGTTTAATATTCCACTATATTTTGAGAAAGCCGTTTTTAACTTTAAGGGTAAAACTGTAACATCCGACGCAGATGGTCTTCTTGGAGGAGAGAAAGTAAATCATATACTAAACATTACGCACCTTGGAACATCTGAAAAAGAAGTATATGGTGAACTTAATACTACACTTCATGGAAATTTCAAATATATACCTGATTTAACTATTCTAAATTCTGCAGACGCAAAAATTGTTTATAAAATTAAACATAAGAAAATTGATGTTCTGTACCTGGTTAAACTAAAAGAAGAATCTGATTTGCTCTATAAAAAAGCCTATCTCGGTCTTAGAGATAAGCAAAGACGCTTCTTACTTAAAACCTATAAAGACGGAAATAAGCTCTACATAACGAATTATGATTATTCTCTAATACAAAATGACTCTATAAAAAATATACTTACCGGAAACGGCCTATTAATTAAACAAAATGATCATATGAAGCCTCAATTTTTGACTTGCAAAACAAATGGCTTTGCCCCCGTTTCTGTAACCGGTTCTTTCGGTGAATACGTCGACGGAGGCGAGTTTAACGGGGACTTGAAATATGACTTCGTAAAAAATCAAATATTCGGAAAATTTGAACTTATTAATACAAGGTTTAAAAACTTCTTTGTTAGCAGAGCAAAAATTATTTCAGAGAAAGAAAAAATATACATAAAAGCTGACGGAACATATGAAAGCGAAAATTTTTTCTGTGATATAGATGCAAGCAACAAATTCAGTAAAAATATCATAATTTATAAAATGAATATGTTTTTAAACGAATTGATTATACGTAAATCTCAAAATTTTAGTTCTGGACATACTGACATTGCATCAAAAATTAAGGACAACGATATTAATATAGAAAATTGGGAAGTAAGAATAGGTAAAATAAAAAAAGACAGGATAGTTATTAAAAATATCGAACTGAATGGGAGTTTAAAAGATAATACTTTCAGGTTTTCAATGCCTGAGTTAAAGTTTGCAAACGGTACTTTAACTGCATCAGGCAGATATAATTTTGCAGACGCATCTTCTTGCATTGATTTTGCAGCTAAAAACATCGACTCCAATACAGCTGCAGATATGTTATTTAATCTTCCAGAGCAGGTAAGTGGTACTGCTGATGCTATATTACATCTTAATACAGCTAAAAATTTACAAGAGATTAAAGCTTGTGCATGTTTTCAGATTAAAGAAGGATTTTTGCCACAGCTCGGAAGTACTGAATTTATGTTAAAAAATTCAAAAAAGATAAAAATAGCAGATTTAACAAATGCAGATTTGACGAGTAAAAAAGCACTCCAATCCAATATTAAAGGTTCTTTCTATGTAGATAATTCAAAGCTCAAAGATATTAATCTCACGTCACAGCAAAAATTTCTATCATTATTTATCGAAGGCGATTACGATATTGAACAACAATTTGCAGATTTAAGCTTGTACGGCAAATATAATAAAGAAGCTCCTAAGGGTATAAAAATATTATTTATACCGCTTAACTGGATATTAAATATTGTTTTCCGTCCGGAAAGCACAATGGATTTATACAAAGATAAACTTGATAAAATTCCATCAATAGAATCTGATGCTTCTAAAAATGCTTATTTTAGAGTAAAACTTTCAGGCGATTTGAATAACGGAAATATTGATGTTGAACTCAAAGGTATTAAATAGGTTTGCAAAAAAAGTGTGCTTAAAATAAAATTAGTATGAGGGTCGTAATTTGGAACATTATACTAAAACACTTCCATATGAGCTGGAATTAACATCAAGAGTGCTCCATGAAGCAACAAGATGTTTTTTTGAACTGCAAAAATTTCCAATCTCTCAGGAAGAATTTATTATTCTGGACTGCCTCTACATTAACCCTAATATAATACAAATGGAAATTGCCAAATTGATTTTAAAAGGCCGAGCACACACAGGAAAATTCCTTAAATCTCTTGAAGAAAAAAAACTTATTACAAGAACACCTGTAAAACAGGGGTCTAAAATTGTAATGCAAATTAAAATTACTGATAAAGGGCTGAAAACCTACAGAAAAATAGCTAATGCTCTTGATGAGCATATAAAAGATGCCAGTGCAGGTTTAAAAATAAGGATAAATGATGTAATTTCTGCACTCCAAACAATTCGTGAAGATGCTGTCACTAAATTCAATATTAAATTTGAATAAATAAAAAACTTGCAAATTCACAAAATATATGCTTTAATAACGTGTAGAAAAATCTACGCGTTGACGGAGGTACTATGTCGGAAGAAGCATTAAATGGACACGAGGAGTGGAGTTTCAAGTTAAATCCGTGGATTACAATGGTACCTCTTATGCTATCCATATTTATGTATGCGCTGGATGAAACGATTTCGAACGTAGCGCTTCCTTATATGGCAGGAACATTTTCAGTAAGCCATAATGAATCAACCTGGATTATTACGAGTTATCTTGTAGCAAGCGGCATTGCAATTCCGGCAGTTGACTTTTTCAGCAAACTCATCGGTCGAAAACAGTATTTTATGCTGAGTATAGTTGTATTTACGATTGCGTCAATTTTCTGCGGAATATCAAATTCCATGACAATGATGCTGTTTTCAAGAATTCTGCAGGGCGTTGGAGGCGGCGGTATTATGCCGATTGCACAGGCAATGATTTTTGAAATATTTCCGAAAGAAAAACTTTCTGCCGCAATGGCAATTTTCGGGCTCGGGGTAATTATGGCGCCGATTATGGGGCCTGCTGTCGGCGGATGGCTTACAGAAAATTTCTCTTGGCCGTTTATTTATTTTATTAACATACCTTTTGGTATAATTGCACTTATTCTGTCGCATAAATTCATTGAAGAGCCGCCATATTCAAAAAAACAAAAAAATGTTACTATGGACATAAGCGGATTTGTTTTCCTTGCTCTCTGGCTTTTGACTTTGCAGGTTGTGCTGGATAAAGGAAACGATGCAGACTGGTTTAATGCAACATGGATTTGCCAGTTATCAGCAGTTTCTTTATTCTCTTTTTTGACATTTGTTTATATTCAGATAAAAAAAAGCAAAACGCACACCGGCTTGATAGACCTTTCTGTGCTAAAAAACCACAATTTTCTTATTGGCACAATGGGTCAAATCGTCTTGATGGGAGTCATGATGTCATCGGCTTCAATATTGCCGTCTATGCTGCAATCTTTGCTCGGGTATACATCATTCTTAAGCGGAATATCAATGGTACCGCGCGGTGCAGGATGCTTCCTAGCATCTATACTTTGCGGTATATTTGTTTCAAAGGTTGGTATTAAACCGGTTGTAACGGTTGGTTTAATAGTCCTTGCCTCCGCAGGGCTCCTGTTTGGAGAAATCAACACGTCTATATCACTTGTAGATATTGCTTTTCCAAACTTCGTATTTGGTCTGGGGATGATTATGGCAATGGTGCCGCTTGCAAATATTTCTTGCGCGACGCTTCCGAATGAGGCACAGACAAACGCATCCGGGGTACAGAACCTGTTGAAAAATATCGGTGCTGCCATCGGAACATCAATTGCAACAACAATGATTACAAGATTTTCTCAAATGCACCAACATATGATGATTAAATCTTTGACTGAAACAAATAGTGTTTATGCAGAGAGATTAAACTCAATGATTTCTTCATTTATAACTCAGGTCGATCTTCCGACAGCAACACATATGGCTCAGGCTCAGATACATAATATACTTAGACAGCAGGCAACGTTATGGGGTTATGTCGAAACCTTTAGATACTTTGCTGTCGCAGTAATCCTGATTTTGCCGTTTGTCTGCTTCCTGCACGATAGCGTAAAGGCAGAAAAAAAGCAAAAACAAGCATAAAATAAAAAGAGTATATTTATGGTGGGCGTGAAGTAGCAATGTTCGAACTTTTTGAAATGTATTAAAAGTTTTTTAATTCTAGAAAATAAAATTAATGCTGAATAAACAATTGCCATCGATATAAAATAACTATTTTAGCAGAAGCAAAAGGAATTAAGAGCCCTCCGCAGATTATTGGTAAGTGTATTGTTAAAGATTTTTTTAACTATCTGGAAATAATAATTAAATTTTGATATGCATACTAACTTTTGTAATTATATGGTTATTTTTTTTTCACTAGTTAATAATTCATGTTTTCTATTTGAAGATTCTATACCAAAAAATTCAATTAAAAAATCGCTAAAACCTACAACAATATGCATTAAATTGTGATTTAAATACAATATTTCATTTATCTTACCATTTTTGGCATAATAAGCCGAAAGTGCAATTCCTGTTGGACAGAATTCTTGATGAGATTGGTTTATTAAGCAACTATGCTTATATGCATTATGTAAATCATTAATAGCTTTAAGTATTAATTCATATTTGCAATAATTTAATTCAGTTTTTATATCTAATTTCAATTGTGTTGAAATTTTCTCTCCAATACAATATTTCTTATTGGTCAATAATTCTCCAAGCGAACTAATACATATTTCATTATATTGCCGGACATTATTTGAATCATAGTACAAACAAAGTACCATAATTAAATCATCTATCACTCGTTTCATTATATGAACAATCTGTTCTTTTTTTGTATTTATTGCAAAGATGTTAATTGTCACATCTGAATTTGTCATTAATTTATTATGAATTTGATAATTTTCTTCAATAAGTTTGTTTAAATATTCTATTGTGGCAAATAATTCTAATGCTAGTGTGAAAATGTTTATAAGTCCAAATGAGGTTTGATATTTTTGCAATTTTAAAAATATTGGAGAAACAATATTTGGCCTGCTAATTAACCTATTGTCAATATGATAACCTTTATAGTTTCCTCTAAAACCCGAATCAAAATTATATTGTATTATATGTATATCAGCCATTATACAATTATTTTAATATAAAAAAAAGCTTTATTTGTTTTAAAATATTTTTCTTATTAACAGTTAAAGAGACTCGAACTTTTGAAATCGATACCATAAAAAACATTTGACAACTTTTAAAATTTAATTGGCTGAAATGCAGATTGGAAGTTGTAAAGTCACTAAAAAAGAGCCTTTTTCGGCTCTTTTTTAAA
>ERZ779671.1506-NODE-1506-length-9785-cov-2.437205_pt1 | contig 9785 bp, 12 predicted proteins | sample MGYA00511074_ERZ779671 | MGnify/ENA primary metagenome ERZ779671 (study PRJEB29588, sample SAMEA2158454) | human gut metagenome | biome: human gut; feature: human-associated habitat; material: faeces | place: Denmark | collected 2008/2010 ... | reverse complement strand
GCTGCTGCCGCCTATAAATATTCCTCGTAAATATTCCCGCCCATATCAAAAGCTAACTGTCCGTCTAAATTTTCATCTTCCATCCACCATTTAAAGACTTTCTTTCCTGTCGCCCATATATCCATAGTTTTTAAACCGCTCTTTTCTCTTTCTATAAGCATTTTGTCGAAAGCTCTTATATAAGCCTCTTTATATTTAGGGTATCTCTCAAACTCAGCCCACCTGTTTTTTCCAGCCATTGGGCAGCCTATACAACCCACCCGCCCCCAGCCGCACCCGTATAGTGGATTTAGTTGTATATTCTCTTTGCCGATATACCAATAAAGAAAATCATCCTGCCAGTCGATCAGAGGATTTATAAGTGTTTTATTGGTTCTGTAACAATTCTCTACAATTCTTCTCGTTTCTGAATTATCTAAATTTAGAGTTACTACACCGCCCTGTCTGCTAATGTAAAAATTTTCATTTCCTTTGATTTTATTAAGCAATTCTCTTTTAGGTTTAGTAAATGTAACTGCTCCTTGATTTTCTTTTCTATTCCTGCTTTCTGCTTTTCGCACCCCAGTTACCAGTTTTTCGCCCATTCCTGTATTTTCTTTCAAGTCTGCGCAGCAATAACGCATAAGTCTTGTTGGTGGTGTTTTATGCGCTACTATTAGCTGCCACATACTTTGTGCTGGGTAATGGATCTCGTATTTTATCCCCATACTTTCATATTTCTTTTTTTCATCCCGTACAAAATATACGGTTTCTGGTGCGTCTACTGTTGTATGGTTATGTCTTACGCTAAATGGCAGTCCATATATTTCATGCGCCTTTAACGTAATGTGTTTTAATACACTACTGTCTTTTCCACCGCTATCTGAAATTACACAGCCCGTGCTACCGCACATCATTTGCAATAACTCTATTGCTTGTTTTTCAAGTTTCTCCATTCTTTGCCTCTCTTTTGTTATAAAGTCTGCTGCCCTCTGGCTGCCGTGTATGTTTCCTGCGTAGTCCCACAGCGTTTAAACTCTCTATAGATCGTGTCCCTGTGTGTACCTAACGCTGCTGCAATATCCTTTACGCTGCTACCCTGTTTACTCATAGCCTCTATAGTCTGCCTGTCCTCGTAATGCAGACGCTTATACTTTCGTTTCGCCATGCTCTATGCTCCTTTCCGTTCTCATTCGCTTTTTATGGTAAAAAAATAAGCGTGCCAGAGTTTTTACGCTCTGCACGCTCTTCTTTTCTGCTGTTTCCTATAAAAAAAGAAAATCGGCAGAGGCTTTATAACCTCTTGTCGATTTTCATTCTAAAACTTATCCTGTTATGTCCACCTGTTTTTGGTTATTTCAACGAAAAGTTTCGAAATATTTTCGTTTTACTGTATTTTCTTACGAACTTCTTTTTCTTCTATATCAACCAATATGATATCCGGTCCGATTTTTACGATTTTGCACCATGGAATATGCAGTTCAAATTCTCTTCCCACACATCCAAAAAACTTTGCCGGTCCAGGAACAATAATCGTCCGGATACATCCGTCATGCTCATCAAACTCCAGATCACAGACATTTCCAAGACACTTGCAGTCACAGACATTGATCACTTCTTTTTTCTGAAATTCACAAAAACGCATATAGTCTTCCAAATCCGTTCATTTAGAAAACCATATGCGTCCCGGTATATTTTTAGACTATTTTTTATACATTAAAGCGGAATAAGATTACATCTCCGTCTTTGACCACATAATCCTTTCCTTCCATTCCGACGATTCCTTTTTCACGCGCTGCGGAAAGACTTCCATTATCTAATAGATCCTGATAGTTTACAACCTCAGCCTTGATAAATCCACGTTCAAAATCCGTGTGGATCTTTCCTGCTGCCTGTGGAGCTTTTGTGCCTTTTTTGATCGTCCATGCACGGCACTCATCTTCCCCGGCAGTGAGGAATGATATCAGTCCAAGAAGTGAATAGCTTGCAGCTACAAGCTTGTCAAGTCCGCTTGACTCAACACCGAGATCCTCAAGATATTCTTTTTTCTCATCCTCATCAAGCTCTGCAAGTTCCTGCTCTATCTGCGCACAGATTACGAATACTTCTGCGCCTTCTTCTTTCGCCATCTCTCTGACTTTCGCAACGTGCGGATTCGATGCTCCGTCATCTGCAAGATCATCCTCTGCCACGTTTGCCGCATAGATCGTAGGTTTTGCTGTAAGAAGGTTGTATCCCTTAAACCAGATCTGTGCATCATCATCGTCCGGTACTTCAAACGTTCTTGCCATCTTGCCATCTTCAAGATGCTTCTTTACTGCCTCTACAAGTTCAAGCTCTTTCGCAAGCGTCTTATCCATTCTTGCCTGCTTTGCAATTTTTGAGATTCTTCTGTCAAGGATCTCAATATCTGAGAAAATAAGTTCAAGATTGATCGTTTCAATATCTCTTGCCGGGTCAATGGATCCATCCACATGGATGATATTTGTATCCTCAAAGCAGCGTACGACATGAACGATTGCATCTACTTCACGAATGTTTGCAAGAAACTGGTTTCCCAATCCTTCCCCCTTACTTGCACCCTTTACAAGTCCTGCAATATCAACAAATTCAATCGTTGCTGGTGTAACTTTTTTCGTGTGGTAGAGTTCACCAAGCTTTACAATTCTCTCATCCGGCACGGATACAATTCCCACATTCGGATCGATCGTAGCGAATGGATAATTCGCCGAAAGTGCGCCTGCCTTCGTAAGTGAATTAAATAATGTAGACTTTCCGACATTTGGGAGTCCGACGATTCCAAGTTTCATTTTATTTTCCTTCTTTCTTATTTTTCTAGTGTTTCAAGGACTTTTCATGTGGTTGTCCCCCATCTTGTCCCCCATTTTATATATTTCATTTATGACCTTTCATGAACTTATGCAAAAACCATTCTATCCATATAATTGGAAAACTTATCTATCTCGGTTTTCACTGTTTCTTCGGTCAAGTGACTATATAAATCTAATGTGATTTTTATTGAGCTATGTTCCATCATTTGGGATAGCATTTTATAACTTTTTGCATACTCTCCTGATGCACTTTCCAGAAATCGTGTTGCAAATGGTTCTATTTCTTTTTTTAGTTTTGGGTAGTTTCCATTTCTAACCGTATTAGGTCTCTTGTTGTTTTCTTTAAATCCATTCCATTGTTTGGCTTCTTTTACATTATCAAATATCCTGTCTACTCTTTTTCCACTAGCCGTTATAAAACGTGCTCTATATTTACCATCTTTTTTTCGTTGGCTTAGATTTGGACCTAAATCTTTTCCTTTTAAATCAACTCCCATATTCTTATTTGCTCCCTTCATTAAATAAAGGAAGCCACCATATGACAAATAGTATATTAACATGGCTAGTGCTAATATTCAAGAAAAATCCTCCCCGCCATAGGGTAAATGAAATGACCCAGAAGCATATTTCTTGGTCATCATTTATGGAAAAGGTGACCTTGCCGTTATGAGCATTGAAGCCTACGAAGAATTAACCAGTCGCTTTGAATTATATAGCCAGATTAAAGAGGGTATGAATGATATTGCCTCTGACAACACACGACCATTCTCTGAAGCAATGGCTGATATTCGGAGCAAACGTCGCAGATGAGTTATAGCATCCACATCACAGCTACCGCAGAACGTGATATCCTGCGTGCCGCTGACTACATCAAATTTACACTGAAGAACCCCACCGCAGCCGAGCATCTGCTTGATGCAGCTACAAAACAAATCAACTCACTCTCGGATATGCCCGAAAAATATTATCTTGTAGATGACCCCGTTCTGGCGAGTTGAGAAATTCGTTTTATTATAATCAATAATTACCTTGCCTTTTACACTATTGATAAAGAAAAGCAAACGGTAATTGTTGTACGATTTCTATATCAGAAAAGCAACTGGAACTCCATTCTCCGTCAGAGTTTTTCCCTTGCTGCACCTGTAAGCCCGATATACCTGTAAAGCAGAAGAACCAATCCTCCGCTGACTACCACACTGGCTGCCGAAAACAATAACTGTTTTGCAAAAAGACGGAACCCGCCATAAAAATTGGCTGATTCCGTCTTTTTCTATGATTCATCCGCCATTGCCGCATCATCCCGCGATTCAATGACGATCAATATTCCATTTTCAAATGTAATTTCTGCCTGTTCTTCAGTTATCTCATTACTCACACCAATTGAACAGAAACCCTTTAAGCAATAATCGGCAAGCGGATATTTAAATCCCGCAAGATACAGATGCTCTACCTGCGCGGTATACGGAATCAGGGAAACATATTTTCCAAACTGTTCCTCTTTTTTTAGTACCATGCCGTGATCTGTCATACGGATACGGTTATTTGCATCCAGCAGTTCAATTTCAACTCCCAGCTCTAACCCTATGCCCAGAAGTTCAATATTCCCCAGCACATGATCTAACCTTGAACCGGTACCACCAAGCACAGTGATGCACTCCGCTCCCATGGAAATTGCAAGACGCAGCGCAAATTCTGTATCTGTGTCATCCTTTTGAGGATTCAATCTGTGCCAGACGATCCCTTCTTTTTTCTGAAACCATTCCAGTGTCTCTTTGCTTACCGAATCAAAATCGCCGATAATGACCTGTGGAACAATTTCATTTCTCCGCAAAAATTCCATACCGGAATCTGCAGCGATCACTGTTTTTTCAGCAAAGCCTTTTAAAACCTCTATCGCAAATGCATCTTCAATTTTTCCACCCGCTATGATAAAAAAATGTTTCATCCATCGGCTCCCATCATTCATTAATAATATTTAAGAAACGAATCGTATTCTCGGTCACATCCCCGAAAAAAATTGCACTGCCAGCAACAATAATATTTGCTCCTGCATCCATCAATTCTTCCACGTTTGACAGATTTACGCCGCCATCTACTTCAATGTCCGTTTTTAATCCCTTCTCATCCACGATTTTTCTTAATTCACGGACTTTCTCCACCGTATAGGGAATCAGTTTCTGTCCTCCGAATCCCGGATTTACCGTCATAACAAGAACCATATCCACTTTTTCAAGGACACAGGATATTGCAGAAACTGGTGTTGCAGGATTGATGGCAACACCTGCTAAAAGTCCTTTTTCTTTGATTTTTTCAATAGTACGGTCAAGATGTCTGCAGCTCTCTGCATGAACAGTGATAAGATCTGCACCAGCCTCGGCAAACTCATCAATATAGCGTCCCGGTTCCTCAATCATCAGATGAACATCAAAAATACGGTCTGTACATGCTCTTATAGCACGGATGACCGGCATTCCAAATGAAATACTCGGAACAAACATTCCGTCCATAACATCAATATGGACATACTGTGCCCCGGCTTCATCAAGCTCTTTTATCTGTTCTCCAAGACGGCTGAAATCAGCCGATAATATAGATGGCGATAAACAGTTCATTTTTTTCTCCGTAATCTTAGTCATTTATTTTAATACTTTCGGACAGCCTTTAATTCCTCATACAGCAATTTATAGTTTTCATACCGCAGCAAACTGATACTTCCTTCTTCTAACCCCTGTCTTACACCGCAGTCCGGCTCACTGATATGATTACATCCCTGAAATCTGCAATATGGTTCCCATTTCCGGAATTCCGGATAAAACCCTTTTAAGTCTTCTTTTTCCATTCCCGGAATGTAAAGTGTGGAGAATCCCGGTGTATCCATAATATAAGTATCCCCGCCGATCGGTATGATTTCAGAATGACGTGTGGTATGTCTTCCGCGCTCGATCTTGCGGCTGACTTCCCCTGTCTGCATGGTGATGTTCGGCTGCAGGCGGTTCACAAGAGAAGATTTGCCAACTCCCGATGGTCCTGCCACCGCCGCTGTTTTTCCTTTCAAAAGTTCTAACAGCGCGTCCACACCCTTTTCCTCTTTTGCACTGGCAAAAAGAGTCCGATAACCACAAGCTGCATAAATATCCGCAAACGCATGCAGTTCCTCCTCCGTAACCAGATCTGTTTTGTTAAAACAGATTGCAACCGGTACATTCTGATATTCCATCATAACAAGGAAACGGTCTAACAGATTAAAATTAGGCTGTGGTTTTGCCGCCGCAAAAATGATCAGCGCAAGATCGATATTTGCAACCGCAGGACGAATCAGCTCATTTTCCCTCGGCAGGATCTTTTCAATATTTCCTTTTTTATGTTCCTCATCTAACACAGCAATCTCGACATTGTCCCCCACCAGTGGCTTGATGTTCTGGTTTCGGAATACGCCTTTTGCCTTGCACTCATAAATTCCGGATCCCGCTGCATGAATGTAGTAGAATCCGGAAATTCCCTTGATAATTTTTCCCTGCATAAATCTTCCTATTGTCTTTATTCTTCCTGGAACTGTACATCAATCGTCTGGTCTTTTAAATCATTTCCATTTAAGTCCAGCCAGGTAACTACGATTTTACCACTGTCCGAAAGAATACCGGTCTTTGTCAGAATCAGTCCGCCAGTACCAAAATCTGCAATCGTTTTGCCGTACCAGGTCTGTAAAACATTGCCCTGATCATCATATAAAACAATGTCTGCACCGGAGATATTCGATGTATCTGATGGAAGCTGCAGGCTGACATTCAGCTTATAAGTCTTTGTGGTGATCTGCTGTGCCGGTTCCGGTCCAAGACTGACTGTGATCGTGATGGATGCTCCCGGATCTGCCTGTGTTCCCGACGCAAGTGACTGTCCGATTACGATTCCGGCATCCGTATCACTGTATTTTGTGACCGTTGAAACATTAAACTGTGATAAAAGTTCTTTCGCCTGTTCCTCTGACTTATAGCTTGTCGATACATCAGGTACTGTAATCTTCTCTGAGCCAAGGCTGATCTCAAGTGTGATCGTATCGCCCTCTTTTCCCTTGGTATCCCCATTTGGTGTCTGGGAAATTACATATCCTTCCGCAACGGAGGAACTGTAGGAAGTTGTCTTTGTGACCTGAAATCCCTTTGCCGTCAATGCCGCACTGGCATCAGTTTCACTCTGTCCCACAACGTTTGGTATTTCGACCGTATTCTCACTGGTTCCGGCGGCAGATCCGCTGCTGATGATAACTTCGATCGTTGTATTCTTTTCAACAGTCTTACCATCTGCCGGATCCTGGCTTATGATCTGTCCCTTTTCTACGGTATCAGAGGATGCGGTTCCAGCCTGTCTGATGCCGAGTCCGGTTCCGTTTAACTCCTGTTTTGCCTGATCCATGGTTTTTCCTGTCAGGGAAGGTACTACTACACCGTCCTTGATCTGGGTACTCTGACTGTCTCCCGTCTGTGTTTCCGTTTTTGTTGTTTCTGTATTCGAAGAATTGTTCTTGTTAGACTTCATACCCCCGGCTAACGTGATGCACAGGTAAATAATGATGATAATGATCACTACACCTGCTGCGATTCCCATGATCGTGATTGCCTTTTCCATCTTCGGATTGATATCACCATCCTCGTCATCAATATCATCATCGTCGTCCTCGTCATCATCATCGATCACCGGCTCCTGTATTTTGATCGACGCCGGATCTATATAGACGTTTGCAGTCTGTTTCTTGATCTGATTTAAATCATCTGCTCCGATCACCCTCGTCTTATCCTGATTTGCAAGAGGTACCATCACAACAAAATCCTCGTTCGGGCTGATCAGTGCTTTTCTAAGATCGGCCAAAAGTGCTGTCATGGAAGCATATCTTCTGTCAGGGTTTTTCTGTGTACATTTTAAGATGATCTTCTCCAATCCAGAGGACAACATCGGATTCCACTCGCGGATCGGCTTGATCTCATACGGTGGCTCACATGGGTTCTTTCCTGTTACGATATGGTACAGGGTTGCACCCAGATTATAGATATCTGTTCTTGCATCTGTATTGTAGATACCACGTCCATTGGAATCACCGAACTGTTCCGGTGCTGCATAGCCTCTCGTACCAAGTGCGGTTGTATCTGCATTGTTCTCTATCTCGTACTCTTTTGCTGTACCGAAGTCGATCAGCTTTACGCCGCCCTCCGGCTTGATCATGACATTCGAAGGTTTCATATCCCGGTAGATAACCGGTGGATTCATGTTGTGCAGGTAATTCAATGCACTTGCAAGTTGCAAGCCCCACTCTACAACTAACTCCTGTGGCTGCGCGCCTTCCTTCTTCAATCGATCCTGAATCGTATCACCCTCGATATAATCCATAACAACGTAGATTGTTCCATCCTGATTGATGATATCTACGATTCGCGGCAACACCGGATGATCTACGTTCTTCAGAATATTCGCTTCTCGTTCCAATCCCTTAAGCAACGTCTTTGCGGATTTCTTTCCATCATTCTTGATCTCCTTGACCGCCCACTGCTTGTTCAAACGCTTATCACGGGCAAGGTACACGATGGACATACCACCTCGACCAACTTCTGCCAAAATTTCATATTTTCCGTCTAGTACGGTTCCTTCCTTCGTCATGGCAAACCCTCTCTAAATCAAATCGTGCGAACCATTGCTACTGTGATATTATCACGTTCCCCACGGTTCTTTACTAACTCTGTCAGATATATTGCTCCATATTTCATCTTTTCCTCGTCCGTCGCCTCACCCGGTCCGATCTTCTCGATGATTTCCTCCGGTGTGATCACATGACGGAATCCGTCTGAGCAGAGCATATAAACTGCATTTCTTGTTGCAGTTCCCTTTGTAAATTCCGGCTCAACAACCGGTGATGCGCCGACACACTGCAACAGTACGCTTCGTCTCGGATCGGTTTTTGCCTGTTCCGGTGTCATACGTCCCGCTGCCAGTTCTCTTGCGATAAATGTCTGGTCGTTTGTCAGCTGCTTCGCTGTCTTTGTAAGCTCATACACGCGGCTGTCGCCCACATGCACAATATAATACTGATCCTTGTACAACAGGATTGCAGATACCGTCGTACCAAGCTGCAAATGATTTTCCTCTCCATATGCGCCCAGCCGGCGATTCTGAGTCTGGATAATATCATCCCACTGTTTTACAAGATTCTGCTCTGTGAATGTTCCATTTTGGATTTCATCCACCAGTGTGTCATCAAACCATGTACAAAATGCTTCGATTACCTCTTTGCTGGCAACCTCGCCTTTTGCGAGTCCTCCCATGCCATCACACACGATTGCAAATGCAACATTTCCCTCTTTTGTGTTCACAACCTTGATTGCAAGAGAGTCCTGATTCGTTTCTTTTCTTGTACCTACATCGGTGTGATATGTTGCAATGTACTCCATATTACTCTCCTTTTCTCAGAAGGAATGTGAATTCCTCATCTCCCAATCGAACTTCTGTCTTATGCTTCAGAAGCACTTCCTTACCCGGCTGCAACTCTACCCCGTTTACATAGGTATGGTTTGTAGAATTGTTATCCTTAATATAGTTCACGCCATCGCGCTGGATTACAATACAATGCTCCCGGCTGATTGCGCTGTTGTTCTCTATTGCATAATCGGCTTTCGTCTTTGACTTACCGATGATAAATTCTGGTTTTGTAATATTGATGATCTCACCAGTTGATTTACGCACAAAGTGTGGAATCGGGCGTGCACCGCCAAGCTGTCCCATCAGGTTGCCGTTCTGCATCTGTGGTGCCTGTGGTCTTGGCATCTGTCCCACCATCGGCTGCCCCATCATTGGTTGTCCCATCGGAGGACGCTGTCCACCCATCGGTGGTACTGGCTGCCCCATCATCGGCTGTCCGCCCATCGCTGGACGCTGTCCCATTGGTGGCATCTGTGGCTTTGGCATTTCCGGTTTTGGTATTTCTGGCTTTGG
>ERZ779671.1491-NODE-1491-length-9847-cov-2.163501_pt1 | contig 9847 bp, 7 predicted proteins | sample MGYA00511074_ERZ779671 | MGnify/ENA primary metagenome ERZ779671 (study PRJEB29588, sample SAMEA2158454) | human gut metagenome | biome: human gut; feature: human-associated habitat; material: faeces | place: Denmark | collected 2008/2010 ... | reverse complement strand
AGAATTTATTTTAAGAGATGATTTAAAGAAAAGTTTAAACCAAGTCTATGATATAGAAAGACTTATCGGAAGAGTTTGTTATGGTAATTTAAACGCTAGAGATTTACTACAGTTAAATTCTAGTTTAAAAGCTCTACCTACGGTTAAAAAAATATTAGAAGAGATAAAGTACGATAAAGAACTAGAAGTATTTGATGATTTAGTATCATTATTAGATAGTAGTTTAAATGAAGAACCACCTATTTCTTTAAAAGAAGGTAACTTGATAAAGAAAGGTTATAATAGTGAGTTAGATGAGTTAAGAGACTTATCAAGTGGTAGTAAAGACTTCTTATTAGAGCTTGAACAAAAAGAAAAGGAAAGAACTGGTATTAAGAACTTAAAGGTTGGTTACAATAAAGTCTTTGGCTATTATATTGAGATAAGTAAAGGACAGTGTAATTTAGTAAAAGAAGAGTTTGGTTATGATAGAAGACAGACTCTATCTAATTGTGAAAGATTTACTACTAAAGAATTAAAAGAGAAAGAGAATTTATCAAAGCAGATAAATAACTGATTGAAACAACAAAAGAGAGAGATAGTAACGGCGCCCCCTTTTATAAGGAGGATACGCCGTTTTTCTTTTATGCCAGTATTTTTCGCCAATGAATTCATCATTAATAATGCCTGGCTTTCTTCCTTATCATTTGTAGCAGATACTTATCATTTTGTGAAACCTACATTAAGTAATAAGAATGAAATAAAGATAGTAGAGAGTCGTCATCCAGTTGTAGAAGAAGTAATGGCTAAGAAGAATGAAAAGTATGTTGCTAATGATATTTTAATGGATCAAGATACCTCTATCTTACTTATTACAGGACCTAATATGGCTGGTAAGTCAACATATATGAGGCAGACAGCTCTTATTGTCCTTATGGCACAGACAGGAAGCTTTGTCCCTGCAGACTCTGCTAATATATGTATTGTAGACAGGATATTTACAAGAGTAGGTGCATCTGATGACCTGGCTTCCGGACAGTCTACATTTATGGTTGAGATGACAGAGGTTGCTAATATTCTCCGTAATGCGACATCTAATAGCCTTATAATTCTTGATGAGATAGGACGAGGCACAAGTACATTTGACGGTCTTAGTATAGCGTGGGCGGTTGTCGAACACATTGCAAACACTAAGATATTAGGAGCAAAGACATTGTTTGCAACTCATTACCATGAATTGACAGAACTTGAAGGAACACTTGACGGCGTTAATAATTACTGTATAGCAGTTAAAGAGTGCGGGGATGACATCGTATTTTTAAGAAAGATTATAAAAGGTGGTGCAGATAAGAGCTATGGAATACAGGTGGCCAAATTAGCAGGTATTCCAGAAAATGTATTAAACAGGGCTAAGGAACTTGTTGTAGAACTCAGTGATGCAGATATATCACAAAAGGCAAAGGATATTGCACAGTATTCAAAGAAAGTGGAGAAGATGAATGACCGTTATAAGAAAGTCAATGAACTGGAAGTAAAGCAGATGACACTTTTTGATACTGTAAAGGACGATGATATAATAAAGGATATAAAAGAGCTTGATATAAGCAATATGACACCAATTGATGCACTTAATATTCTTTATAAGCTTCAGGGCAAGGTTAAGAACAGATACTTTGTTAATGAGAATTAATGTGAAGTGAGGGTTAATATGGGAATTCAGTTACTTGATCAGAATACAATTAATAAAATAGCGGCAGGAGAAGTTATAGAAAGACCATCTTCTGTTGTAAAAGAGCTTGTTGAAAATGCAATAGATGCCGGGGCGACTGCTGTAACTGTCGAAGCAAAGGAAGGCGGAATTTCATTTATCAGGGTTACGGATAATGGTTCAGGTATTAAGAAAGATGAGATAGATATTGCATTTAAAAGACACGCCACAAGTAAGATTAAGTCAATTGAAGACCTTTTAACTGTATCCTCACTTGGTTTCAGGGGTGAGGCACTTGCGAGTATAGCGGCAGTATCGCAGATTGAATTAATAACCAAGACTAAGGATGATATAACAGGAACGAGGTATCAGTCAGAGGGCAGCGAGGTTATATCTGTTGAAGATATCGGTGCACCTGATGGAACAACATTTATTATAAGAAATTTGTTCTTTAATACACCAGTCAGAAGAAAGTTCTTAAAGTCAGCGATGACAGAGGCAGGATACATTAATGCGTTAATGCAGTATATGGCTTTATCACATCCTGAGGTTTCATTCAGATTTATTAATAATAACCAGAATAAGCTTCATACATCAGGAAATATGAAATTAAAGGATATTATATATAATGTGTATGGCCGTGATATAACTGCTAATCTGTATGATATTAATGCAAAGACACAGGATATTAAGATTGAGGGTTATATAGGGAAACCTTTTATTAACAGAGGTAACAGGACTTACGAGAATTATTACATTAACGGACGTTATATAAAGAGCAATATAATTAATAAGGCAATTGAGGAAGCTTATAAAGGTTTTATAATGCCTCATAATTATCCGTTCACTGTAATACATTTTACGATAAGTCCGGATATAATTGATGTGAATGTCCACCCTACCAAGATGGAATTGAGATTTCAGAATAACGAGTATGTATACAATTTCGTATATGATTCAATATTATCAACGCTTAAGGGAAAAGAACTTGTGGCAAAAGTTGAACCAGATGGACAGTTTATGAATAAAATTCATAATGATGAGCTGGAGCAAAAGAAGGCAGAAGAACAAAAGCAGATGGCTTGGTATAGTGCAACGGGAGTACAGCAAAATGTACCGTCAGATTCAGGTGCTGCGGCTACGCAACATAATATGTCGGCAGGCTCAGGTGCTACGGTCAAGCAATATGGTGTACCGGCAGGTTCAGGTGCTATAAATGAGAATAAGGTTATCGCTAATGAATCTTCGATTATGAATAAAACAAGGCTTCCAGAGCCATTTGAAACCGTGAGGTCTGATAAACTTATTAAAGAAGATATTGTACAGTACAATTCAAGAAAAGCAGAGGAGAGCAGGCAGATATCTTTATTTGAGGATAAGCTTCTAGATGAGAAGAATAAGAATAATTACAGGATAATAGGACAATTATTTGATACATACTGGCTTATAGAATTTGAGGACAGATTCTATATGATGGATCAGCACGCAGCACACGAAAAAGTTCTTTATGAGAAGACGATGAATAAATTAAGAACTCAAAAAATTGATACACAGATGCTTATGCCGCCTATTATTCTTACTCTTAATATGAATGAGGAAGAAGTACTTAAAAGGAATATGTCAATATTTAATAAGCTTGGATATGAGATAGAAGAATTTGGCGGCAATGAATATAAAGTAACAGGAATACCGGCAGGTTTTCCGAAGCTTGATTACAGGCAGATGTTAACTGACCTTATAGATGGTCTTATGCAGGATGGCAGAATGACAGATATGGATATACTTACAGAAAAGGTGGCATCTATGTCGTGCAAGGCGGCTATTAAGGGCAATAACGAAATATCATATGAAGAAGCAAAGGAACTTATGGAAGAACTTATGAAAGCTGACAATCCATATAACTGCCCACACGGCAGGCCAACGCTTATAGTTATGAGTAAATATGATATAGAAAAGAAATTTAAACGAATAGTGTAAAAGGGGAATAGTGTATGTGTAAACAACCTTTAATTATACTTACAGGGCCAACTGCTGTCGGAAAGACTTCTCTTTCTATAAAGCTTGCAAAAAAGATTGGGGCACAGATAATAAGTGCAGACTCTATGCAGGTATACAGGCATATGGACATAGGAACTGCTAAGATTACATCTTCTGAAATGCAAGGCGTAAAGCATTATCTTATAGACGAAATAGAACCTACAGAGGAGTTTAATGTCACAATATTTAAAGAAAAAGCACTAAAGGCTATAGAACAGATAAGAAATGACGGCTATATACCTATGATTGTAGGTGGTACAGGATTTTATATACAGGCTTTATTGTATGATATAGAATTTGAAGACAAAGATGCGGATACATCGTATAGACAGGAGTTATACCAGCTTGAAAAAGAAAAAGGTGCTGTGTATCTTTATGAGATGTTAAAAAATGTGGATCCTAAATCAGCAGAGAGCATACATTACAGAAATGTAAAAAGAGTTGTAAGGGCACTGGAATATTACAAGCAGACTGGCAACAGAATATCTGAACACAACGAGGAGCAGAGAAAAAAAGATTCACCATATAATTATAAATATTTTGTTCTCAATGACATAAGGGATAATCTTTATGAGAGGATTAATAAAAGAGTTGATATTATGTTCGATGATGGTCTTATTGATGAAATGCAGTTGCTTACCCAAATAGGCATAAGCAGGGATAATACTTCTATGCAGGGCATAGGCTATAAAGAAATTCTTGATTACTGGGACAATTTGGGTAAGCCTTATGGAAGCACTATTGATGAAAATGGTATCGCCTTATTAAAGGAACAGATTAAAGGCGATACAAGACATTTTGCAAAAAGACAGCTTACGTGGTTCAGGAGAGAAAAAGTTATTGACTGGATTAATATTAACGAATATGATTATGATTGCGTTAAAATTATGGATTATATGCTTGATAAGCTTAAAGATAGTGGTATTATTAAGTAATGAAAAATTAACAATCAGGGAGAAAGATAATGAAGGAAATGTATTGCGGACAGCTTGGAATTGATGAAGCTGTATACAATTATGGCAATAATGTACTTGAAAATTTAAAGGAACGATTTGAAGCTATTGATGAAGTGGCTGAGTATAACCAGTTAAAGGTTATCGCAGCTATGCAGAAGAACAGGGTTGCAGAGATGCACCTTTCAGGTACTAGCGGATATGGATATAATGATGAGGGAAGAGATACTCTTGAGAGAGTATATGCAGATATATTCAAGACAGAGGATGCACTTGTAAGACCACAGATTATATGTGGAACACATGCTTTAAATGTAGCTATCTCATCTAATTTAAGACCAGGTGATGAACTTTTATCACCAGTTGGAAAGCCGTATGATACTATGGATGAGATTATAGGAATAAGACCATCAAAGGGAAGTCTTGCAGAATACAATATATCATACAGACAGGTTGATCTGTTAGATGACGGAAGCTTTGATTATGATGGAATAAGAAAAGCTATTAATGAAAAGACTAAGCTTGTTACTATACAGCGTTCTAAGGGTTATGCAACGCGTCCGACATTATCTGTTGAAAGAATTGGCGAGCTTATACATTTTATTAAAGATATCAAACCAGACGTTATATGTATGGTAGATAACTGTTATGGTGAATTTGTTGAGAAGATTGAACCATCAGAAGTCGGTGCGGATATGGTTGTCGGTTCACTTATTAAAAATCCAGGTGGCGGACTTGCACCTTGTGGAGGATATATAGCAGGAAGAAAAGACTGCATTGAACAGGCAGCTTACAGATTATCTTCACCGGGTCTTGGAAAAGAGGTTGGTGCAACAATTGGTGTCAACAAAGATTTCTATCAGGGATTATTCCTTGCACCAACTGTAGTTGCCGGTGCACTTAAGGGCGCTGTATTTGCAGCAAATGTATATGAAAAGGCTGGATTTAAGTGCGTCCCTGATGCCACAGAGGAAAGATATGACATTATTCAGGCAGTTGAGTTAAAATCAGAGGAAGGCCTTATAGCTTTCTGTAAGGGTATTCAGGCAGCAGCACCAGTTGACAGCTTTGTAACACCTGAGCCTTGGGCAATGCCAGGTTATGATTCAGATGTTATTATGGCAGCAGGTGCATTTGTACAGGGGTCATCAATAGAACTTAGTGCGGATGGTCCTGTAAAAGAACCATATGCTGTATATTTCCAGGGTGGTCTTACATGGTACCACGCTAAGCTTGGAATTATGATGAGTATGCAGAAAATGTATGAAAAAGGGCTTCTTAAGATTTAGTAATTGTGTTATACTACATTAGTCAGTTTTTTAATAATATTATAATATATTGAATAGTTAATATTGTATTCTTATAAAAAAGTTGATAAAATGTTAGCGTATTATTAATATTAATACGCAAGAATGGAGGAATATGAGTAGTATTTCCAAGTACAAGAATGGCTGGTTTCTTATACTGTTCATTCTTATAGGTATTGTGCTGGGTGGGCTTATAGCTGAGATAACATCGGGCATACCAGCACTTAGCTGGCTTTCATATGGCCAGTCATTTGGGGCGGGACTTATGGAGAGTCCTGTTATTCTTAATCTGGGATTTATTGTTCTTACATTTTCAATTCAGATTAAGATAACAATTGCCAGTATTATTGGCGTTATACTCGCAATTGTTATATATAAATTTATTTAGGGTAAATCTTATCTAAGATTTTATGAATGACAATTTAATATGTGACAAAGATTGTATTAAAGACTTAAGACCATACGAGAAATGTATAGCACTTGGTGAACAGTCGCTTACTGATACAGAGCTTATCGCAGCGATAATAAAGACTGGTGTATCAGGAAAGCCTGCGGGAGAGCTTGCAAAGGATATTCTTGACAAGTCCCATAACAAAGGATTGTTAGGACTATTTGATATGTCTATTGATGAACTTATGGATATCAAGGGAATAGGGCTTGCGAAGGCGGCACAGTTAAAGTGTATCTGTGAGTTGTCAAGAAGACTTGCCAAGCAGTCAGCAGGGAAAAGACTGGATTTTTCATCGCCATATGCTATTGCTGAGTATTATATGCAGGATATGAGACATTTAACCAAAGAACGTCTTGTTCTTGTAATGCTTGACAGCAGGCTTAATCTTATTAAGGACAGTGTTATATCAATCGGAACGGTGAACAGCTCACTTGTTTCAGTTAAAGAGGTGTTTAGTGAGGCTTGTAAGAACAAAGCGGTAAGCATAGTTCTTATTCACAACCACCCAAGCGGTGATCCAGCACCAAGTCCGCAGGATATAAGTGTTACAGAGCAGATAAGAAAGGCGGGGCTTATTCTTGGAATACATCTGATAGATCATATAATTATTGGAGATAATAATTTCACAAGTCTTAATGAATGTGGTTATTTGAGACAATAGAATTGTTGCTACAGGAAAGGAAGAAAATATGTCTAACGTATATGGAATTGATATTGGTACAAGTAATTTTAAAATGTGCTGTAAAGAAAAAGATACAATATTAAATGAGAAGAACATTATAGCCATTGCTAATAAGAAAGACCTTTTAGCATTTGGTGATGAAGCATATGAAATGTATGAGAAGGCACCAGAGAATATTGATGTTTCGTTCCCGGTTAAGTTTGGTGTGATTGCAGATATTGAGAATATGCAGACTTTACTTCTTAATTTCTTTAATAAGGTTAATGGAGATAAGAAGAATACAGGCAATAATGATTTCTATATTGCAGTTCCTACTGATGTTACTGAAGTAGAAAAGAGAGCATTTTATGAACTTGTTGCTGATTCAAAGGTTAAAGCCAAGAATATATATATCGTTGATAAGCCAGTTGCAGATGCAATCGGTGCAGGTCTTGATGTAACTAAGTCAAGAGGTATTATGATGGTTAATATCGGTGCAGAGACAACAGAAATCTCTGTATTATCATTAGGTGGTATTGTAATAAGCAAGTCAATCAAGATTGGTGGTAATAAGCTTGATGACTGCATTATCAATAATGTTAAAAAGGTATACAATCTTGTAATAGGAAGCAAGACAGCAGAAAGCTTAAAGAAAGAACTTGGAAGTGCGGTAAAGGTTGAAGAAACATTTGCACTCGGCTTTGGACGTAATGTACTTTCAGGACTTCCTGTAAGCGTAGATGTATCATCAGATGTTGTCTATAATGCAATTGTTGATGCACTTCACTCAATTATGGATGCAATCAAAGTTATACTTGAGAGAACTCCACCAGAACTTGCAGCTGATATTATTAAGAATGGTGTATATGTATCAGGTGGTACATCACAGATTAACAATCTTGAACAGTTTATAAAGCAGGAGACTAATCTTAATGTTAATATCGTAGACCAGCCTTCTGAAAGTGTTGTAAGAGGTCTTATAGGAGTAGTAAATAACCCACAGTTTTCTAAGGTTGCATATACTCCACAAGATAAAAATTATGATTAAGGACAGGTAATATGAGAAAAAAATTATCTTCATATATGACATCAAGTGGGATGTCTTGTGATTTTAAATCAGTTTCTTTAACCTCAGGTATGTTTATTATAATTTCATCTCCAGCTTGTACTTTATATGAAGCTTTTTGAGGTTTATCATTTACTAATATTTGATTATCCTCAATAAGCTTTTGTATCATCGCTCTAGATATTTCTACTTTTTGTTTACTAATATATTTATCTAGTCTTTCTGCTTCTCCTTGTACAATAATTTTCAATGTTTTCTCCTTTTATTTTGATAGTCTTTCATATATTATAAAATTATCATCTTGATATATTTCGTTATAATTTTTATCTTTTGATAAAAGCATTTTTAATTTTGTATTTTTTTCTTTGCGTATCCATTTTTTATCCCTTTCATAAAAAGTTAATGTACATCACATATATTACTAAAATGTGGACGTTAGTTCAAGTAATAAATAAAATTAAGTCAGATAGTATTTACTAACGAATTAAAAATGTTGTATTATATAAAAGATTAAATTATATAAAAATATATCACGCCGCACATTTTGCGGAAGAAATGAGGCAGATTATGGGAAGATACTCTAAAGAAGATATTTTTAGAATGGTAGAGGAAGACGATGTTGAATTTATCCGTCTTCAGTTTACTGACATATTCGGTGTATTAAAAAATGTTGCAATTACATCAAGCCAGTTAGCAAAGGCTCTTGATAACAAATGCATGTTTGATGGTTCATCTGTAGAAGGCTTTGTACGAATAGAAGAATCAGATATGTATCTTTACCCAGATTATGATACATTCGAGATATTTCCATGGAGACCGCAGCAGGGAAAAGTTGCAAGACTTATATGCGATGTATACACACCCGACGGAAAACCATTTATGGGTGATTCAAGAAATGTTTTGAAAAAAGTCATAAAAGAAGCTGCTGATATGGGCTATCTATTTGAGGTTGGACCGGAATGTGAATTTTTCCTTTTCCATACTGATGATAATGGACAGCCGACGACACTTTCACATGAAAGAGCGGGATATTTTGATTTAGGTCCTACAGACTTAGGTGAAAATGTAAGACGTGATATGGTTCTTACACTTGAAGATATGGGATTTGAGATTGAAGCATCACATCATGAAGTAGCACCTGCACAGCATGAGATTGATTTTAAATATGATGAAGCTTTAATCACAGCAGATAATATAATGACATTTAAGCTTACAGTAAAGACTATAGCAAAACGCCACGGTCTTTATGCCACATTCATGCCAAAGCCGAAGTATGGAATTAATGGTTCCGGTATGCATGTTAATATGTCTCTTGCCACAATGGCCGGAAAGAATATTTTTGCTGACGATTCAGATAAATTGGGACTTTCAGAAGATGCGTACCACTTTATTGCCGGTATTTTAGAGCATGCAAAGGGAATGGCAGCAGTAACTAATCCACTTGTAAACTCTTACAAGAGACTTGTTCCGGGATATGAAGCTCCTGTATACATTGCATGGTCTGCAACAAACAGAAGTCCGCTTATAAGAATTCCGGCATCAAGAGGAAATGGAACAAGGGTTGAACTTAGAAATCCTGATCCATCGGCTAATCCATATCTTGTGCTTGCACTCTGCCTTGCAGCAGGGCTTGACGGAATTAAGAGAAAGTTAAAGGTTCCTGCAAGTGTTGACTGCAATATATT
>ERZ779671.1485-NODE-1485-length-9872-cov-4.644494_pt1 | contig 9872 bp, 5 predicted proteins | sample MGYA00511074_ERZ779671 | MGnify/ENA primary metagenome ERZ779671 (study PRJEB29588, sample SAMEA2158454) | human gut metagenome | biome: human gut; feature: human-associated habitat; material: faeces | place: Denmark | collected 2008/2010 ... | reverse complement strand
CCGCCCCGGCCGTTACAGTTGTGGTGGTACACGAAAAGAAAAAGGAGAGCCAGAGTTGATTATCCTTATTTCGCCTTTTTATAATCCGTGATGAAACCCTCCATCATCCACTTGGCCAAGGCCTGGCGGTTCGAACTGATTACAAAACGGCGCTGGTCAAAAGTGTTCTGGATATTTCCCAATTCCACGAATACGGAAGCGGGAGAAGTATTGGCTAACACATAAAGATTGCGTGCGCTGACAGTTCCGGTAAACCCACGGTTGGGCTGGTGCTTGTCATATTTCGATTCGAAAGTTTTCTTCATGGTCTTAGCCAGACGCTTGCTGTCGGGCTTGCTTTTAGAGTGGTAAAAGAACACATCGGTCTGATGGCTCTTGCTGCGACTGTCCACATGAAGAAAAATGGCACGGCAATATTTATAGTTCTTGCGGTCCTTCTTGTAAAACTCATTGATTTTGGCGCAACGTTGCCGGAGACGTGCCACTTGGTTCAAGGGTATGGGAGCTCCCATGCACGTCTCACGTTTGCTGTTGGAAAGGTACTTGTCATCACGGATTCCGTCTTTAGCATCCTGGATAATGATACGGACTTCCGCCCCCTCTTGCATCAAGTTACGGGCAAGGCGCAAAGCCACATCATACGCATACTCATCTTCATGCAGTTCTATTTTGCCGATTCTGCCGATAGCTCCGGGGTCGGGGCCTCCATGTCCGCTCACTACATAAAAACAAGCGCCCTGCAAACGGTTAGATGTCACTTTTACACTGGCAAGCGCTTTCCCGAACAAAGGTTCATTGATTGTCTTCTTCCCATTGCCAACCGGCTTTGATAATGGGGGCAGTACATACTTCACTCCCAGCCGCAATTCCTCCTTCCCTTTAAGAAGTTTCTTGTTCAGCTCCAAAAACTCCTTATAATAGGCTCTCCCCGGGCGCTTGTTACGTTCCAGGAAAACAGAGATTCCTTCTCCACGTCTCGGACTATCCCGCTCTTCCTGAGCCGAAGCATTAAAAGCAAACAAAGTACAAAAGAGGATGGTCAGTAAACAAAATATGCGTTTCATATTCCAATTATTCATCATTTATTCGGTTCGCTACAAATTTCCAGCCGCTAATTTATAGCATTTTACCATACTTAAGCACAAAATTATAATTTTTTCCCTACTTTTGCGACAACTTACGCGATAATAGATAAGAAACTTTTAAAACAGATAACATTATGGCAAAGCAATTCAAGCCGGAGACGCTGTGCGTACAAGCCGGATGGACTCCTAAAAAGGGCGAGCCCCGTGTACTCCCCATCTATCAAAGTACAACTTTCAAATATGATACCAGCGAACAGATGGCACGCTTGTTCGACCTTGAAGACAGCGGCTATTTCTATACCCGCCTGCAGAACCCTACGAACGATGCAGTAGCCGCCAAGATTGCCGCCCTCGAAGGTGGTGTGGCCGCTATGCTGACATCCAGCGGACAAGCAGCCAACTTCTATGCCATTTTCAATATCTGCCAGGCAGGAGACCATTTTGTTTGCTCCTCTACCATCTATGGCGGAACATTCAACCTCTTCGGAGTAACTTTGAAGAAATTGGGCATCGACGTCACTTTCGTCAACCCGGATGCCAGCGAGGAAGAAATTTCCGCTGCTTTCCGCCCCAATACCAAGGCCCTATTCGGCGAAACCATCTCCAACCCTACGCTCGAAGTGCTCGATATAGAGAAGTTTGCCCGCATTGCCCACAGCCACGGCGTGCCCTTGATTGTGGACAACACCTTCCCTACCCCCATCAACTGCCGTCCGTTTGAGTGGGGTGCCGACATCGTAGTACACTCTACCACCAAATACATGGACGGACATGCCACCAGCGTAGGTGGAGCCATTGTAGACAGCGGTAACTTCGATTGGGATGCACACGCCGACAAATTCCCCGGACTGTGCACACCGGACGAGTCTTACCACGGACTGACTTATACGAAAGCCTTCGGCAAAATGGCTTACATCACCAAGGCTACAGCCCAACTGATGCGCGACCTGGGCAGCATCCAGTCTCCACAAAACGCATTCCTGCTGAACCTGGGTCTGGAAACACTGCACCTGCGTATGCCCCAACATTGCAAGAATGCACAAGCGGTAGCCGAGTATCTTGCCCAGAACGATAAAGTGGCTTGGGTGAATTATTGTGGTCTGCCGGGCGACAAATACTACGAGCAGGCACAGAAGTACATGCCGAACGGCTCTTGCGGCGTTGTCACCTTCGGCTTGAAGGGCGGACGGGAAGAGTCTATCAAGTTTATGGATTCACTGAAACTAGCGGCCATCGTGACTCATGTGGCCGATGCACGTACTTGTGTGCTGCACCCAGCCAGTCATACACACCGCCAGTTGACAGACGAGCAGCTGATGGAGGCAGGTGTACGCCCCGACCTAATTCGCTTCTCGGTAGGTATAGAGAATGCAGAGGATATTATTGCGGATATAGAACAAGCGCTGAACGCCTAAAGGAATAAACAAAAGGGAGTGCATTTTCGGACAATGCACTCCCTTTTCATTTCAATATTCTCTATTACTCAACATTCAATATAATCGTCAAACTTTCCTTGCCTTGGTAGAAGGTCTTTGCTTTCACGACCAGGGAACCACACTTCACCGGTTCTTTCCATAAGGTTGACTGGGCAGTAGGTTCCGAACCATCAGTTGTGTAACGTACTTCAGCACCATCAATGGCCACATTAGCATACAGATTTCCATCTTTTACCAATAATCCCGGCTGAGGCAAGCGGAAGTTAATCCCATTCTTTGCCCAATAAGGCATTTCACTCTTGCTGATTTTCTCATAATAAAGTGCCAAAGCCTGATTGAAAGCCTGCTGCTCCCGCACGCCGGACAGATTTTCCCATACCGGATGGGCATTCCAGCCACGTTCTGCCAGCCCTAATATTTTTGGGAAAAGAAGATATTCCACGCCATCAAAACTACGGATAGTTTCGGCGAACAATTGCCCTTGTACACCCATAATATGTTTCTTGCCTATCTCTGTCAAAGCAGTCTTCCCCTTTTCCGCATTATTCAAATCAATGGGATTGCCTGCCATATCCACACGCAGCGAACGATAAATGCTGAAAGGAAGCATAGAGAAAGAGACAGACTCATCCACATAACCTCCCCAATCGAGTCCACGCTCGTCCGGATGACCATTGTAAGCCATATCCATATAGAAATTGCCCACGTTGCAAAGGATGACCGGGTAACCGTTATTGGCTGTCTGATAAACCACTTCATCAGAGCCCGGTACAGTATTCCAGCAATACACACCGGCAGCCTGGCCCCTCAACTGTTGATGAGTCTCTTCGGTATGCCCCAAAGCAACTTCCTGCCAACCACTGAATTTCAGTCCGTTCTTCTGCATCACATCCGCCATTTGCGTAATGAAATACTCCGACAAATCATGAGCTTTCGTCATGCCTTTCTCCTTCATCAGCTCTTGGCATTTCGGAGAGCCCATCCACACGCCGTGAGGCACTTCGTCACCCCCCAAATGCACTGTGGACAATGAAAGACCGGCTTCCTGATACATCGCATTAAGTTCCTGAATCACCTTCTCCATAAAACGGTAGGTAGAAGGCAAGGCGACATTCATCACATTGTCCGTATAATATTGTACAGAAACATAACGTGAAGTGTCTTCCGGTTCACTCAACATATATTCTGTAGCTTTCCCCGGATCAGTTTCAAAATATTTGTTATAGCGTGCCTTCATGGAGACAATGGCAGCGCGGGCATGCCCCGGAGATTCTATTTCCGGAACAATGCGGACATGTCTTTCGGCAGCATACTTCAGCAAATCAATAAATTCCTCGCGGCTATAATATCCATTGCCTACAGTCTTTGCATCAGGGTCATAGCCACCGTCATAACATGGGTAGAGGCACTGGCTTTCGTCAGTGGTATGCCCGCGACGGCTACCCACAGCAGTCAGTTCCTCCAAACCAGGAATCTCCAAACGCCAGGCTTCATCATCACAAAAATGGAAATGCAGGACATTCAATTTATAAGATGCAAAAATATCCACCAGTTTCTTCAAGTTCTCCGGAGCGGTGAAATTACGGGCAATATCTATCATTTGTCCACGATATGCCAAGTCCGGATAATCCCGAATGGAGACTGCCTCCAGCAAATAAGGTGTCTGCTTGCCCTTCAACATTGACAAAAGTGTCTGTGTACCATTAAAAATGCCATGAGGAGTGGCAGCACTGATTTTTATCAGGTTGTCACCTATATTGATAGTATAATATTCATCATTTACGGCCTCCTTCCTATCAAGCAGTTCTTCCAGCACAATCTTCACGGAAGCATTTCCGACAACTTCCAAACCATACAAACCAGTCAGTTTCTCTTTCAGCAACTTGGCTTCACCGGCAAAGTTCTCCGGAAATGCCAAAGCTACCTTACCTTCCAATACGACATTATCGCCTTCAATGGCTACCGCTTTCTTTACAGACGGAAGAATGTCTGACTGCACCAAAGCAGGAGCACCAGCCAAGCGAAGATTGGATTCATAAATCTTAGTCGCATCCGGATAGCCGCTCATTGACTCGGGAGAAGGAAGCGGCAGCGCCTTCAAAGCCACGGGCAACGGACTGCCCTCTTTACCATCCACAGTCTCCACCCAATAAGTTCCTTCCGGTACATGGGAGTTCCGGTCCAGCTTGTAAGTGCAAAGGAAAGTAATCCGCATGGAATCACCGGGAGCCAGCGAAGCAAATTCGTCTGTCGGATACATTTTGAAAAAATTACCGTTCACTACCTCTACCTTCACTTCAGAGGCTCCTTCCTGCTTCACCCCTCGGGGAAGCTGTGAATAGTAAATCGTCCAGTTCTTTTTTAGAGGTTTTTGAGAGATATTCTTGAGAATAAAGGTATTCTCATAATATCCGGGTTCGATGTCACTTGCACCCATTTCCCAGGTCAGAGCAACCGGTGCCTTAGGTTCATTACTCGTTTTACATCCAGCAAATAGTGCCATTACACAAAATAATAATCCTGCCAGAGGAAGTTTCAAAATTCTCATGCAACTCATGTGTTAAGTTAATAAATGGGGGTAATTTCTAAAATCTGATGCCAAAAATAAGCATTTTAAGCTAATTAACTGATAAAAGTAATAGATTTTATTGACAGCGAGCTACAATTTAGAACTTTTATACCTACATTTGCAGCCAAATTATAACCAATTTAACTATTCTACCATGGCTAAAATAACCAAAGAAGCAGCCTTGCTCTACCATTCGCAAGGCAAACCGGGTAAGATTGAAGTAGTACCCACCAAGCCTTACAGTACACAAACCGATCTTTCTCTCGCCTACTCTCCGGGCGTTGCAGAACCGTGCCTCGAAATTGAGAAAAACCCGCAAGATGCATATAAATATACAGCAAAAGGCAATCTGGTAGCTGTCATCTCCAACGGAACCGCCGTGCTCGGCCTGGGCGATATTGGCGCCCTCAGCGGCAAACCCGTCATGGAGGGTAAAGGTCTGTTGTTCAAAATTTATGCAGGTATCGACGTATTCGACATCGAAGTAAATGAAAAAGACCCCGACAAGTTCATCGAAGCTGTCAAGGCTATTGCCCCAACATTCGGAGGTATCAACTTGGAAGACATCAAAGCACCCGAATGTTTCGAAATAGAACGCCGCCTGAAAGAGGAATTGGACATCCCCGTGATGCACGACGACCAGCACGGCACCGCCATCATCTCCAGCGCAGGATTGCTGAACGCCCTGGAAGTGGCAGGCAAGAAGATAGAGGAAGTGAAAATCGTCGTAAACGGTGCCGGGGCTTCCGCCACCTCATGCACCAAACTGTATGAAGCGCTCGGCGCACGCCGTGAGAATATCCTGATGCTGGACAGTAAGGGAGTCATTACCAGCGATCGCGAGAATCTGACCGAGCAGAAACGTTACTTTGCCACCGACCGTCGCGATGTACATACTCTGGCAGAAGCCATCAAAGGCGCCGATGTATTCCTCGGACTGTCAAAAGGTAATGTGTTGACCCAGGACATGGTTCGCAGCATGGCAGACCATCCCATCGTGTTTGCCCTTGCCAACCCTACTCCGGAAATCTCTTACGAAGACGCCATGGCAGCACGTCCGGACGTACTGATGTCCACCGGTCGTTCCGACTATCCTAACCAGATTAATAATGTAATCGGTTTCCCCTACATCTTCCGCGGCGCCCTCGACACGCAGGCAAAAGCCATCAACGAAGCCATGAAAATTGCTGCCGTGCACGCCATTGCCAACCTTGCCAAGCAGCCCGTGCCCGATGTTGTGAATGAAGCATACCATGTAAACAACTTCACCTTCGGTCCCGAATACTTCATCCCGAAACCGGTTGACCCGCGCCTCATCACCGAAGTGTCCTGCGCTGTGGCCAAAGCTGCCATGGAAAGCGGTGTAGCTCGCAAAGACATCGAAGACTGGGATGCCTACCGCCTGCAACTGCGCGAGCTGATGGGTTACGAAAGCAAACTGACCCGCCAACTCTACGACACCGCCCGCCGCAACCCACAACGTGTGGTATTTGCCGAAGGCATCCACCCCAATATGCTGAAAGCTGCTGTGGAAGCCAAGGCTGAAGGTATCTGCCATCCTATTATATTGGGCAACGACGAAGCCATCGAGAAGCTGGCAAAAGAACTAGACCTTAGCCTTGAAGGTATCGAGATAGTAAATCTGCGTCATCCGGATGAAGCGCCGCGCCGTGAACGCTATGCCCGCATTCTATCTGAAAAACGTGCCCGCGAAGGAGCCACTTACGAAGAAGCCAACGACAAAATGTTCGAACGTAACTACTTCGGTATGATGATGGTGGAGACGGGTGAAGCAGACGCTTTCATCACAGGTCTTTACACCAAATACAGCAATACCATCAAGGTTGCCAAGGAAGTCATCGGCATCCGTCCGGAATACAAGCATTTCGGCACCATGCATATCCTGAACTCCAAAAAAGGTACATACTTCCTGGCCGATACGCTGATTAACCGTCATCCCAATGCCGAAACGCTAATCGATATTGCCAAGCTATCGGAATATACCGTCCGCTTCTTTAATCATACACCGGTAATGGCCATGTTGAGTTACTCCAACTTCGGTGCGGATAAAGAAGGCAGCCCGGTAAGTGTACACGAAGCTGTGGATTATATGCAACAAAACTATCCTGACCTTGCCATTGACGGAGAAATGCAGGTGAATTTCGCCATGAACCGCGAAATGCGTGATGCCAAGTATCCGTTTACGCGCTTGAAAGGAAAAGACGTAAACACACTGATTTTCCCGAACTTGAGTTCTGCAAACTCTGCTTACAAGCTGTTGCAGGCGATGGATACGGACTCCGAACTGATTGGTCCTATCCAAATGGGGCTGAACAAGCCTATCCACTTCACCGATTTTGAAAGCTCCGTGCGAGATATCGTGAATATCACCGCAGTGGCAGTTATCGATGCTATCGTAGACAAAAAGAAAGCAGCCAAATGAAACGACCGTTATCAAAATTCCAAATAGTTTGCATTATGCTGCTTTGGGCAGCACTTTGCTACATTGTTTTGATATCTGTCGAACGAATTGACGGTCCAATCATCCTAACGCTTACCATTTCGGCGGCTTTAGTATTTATTCCCGTCATAAAGTCTCTAAAAAGAGGATAAATAATATCTTTTTATTCCATTTTGCGGTATAAAACAATAAAATTGTTGTTTTATACCGCATTTTCTTTATAAAATGTTTGCTCGTTTCATTTTTATGTGTACTTTTGCAACCGCAATGAGAGGAAAAGGAAACAAACCGAAAATCGAATTGTTTTAGGTAATATATAGTAGCAACCAATAAAAGAAATAGATTATGAATGCAGCTAAGGTATTAGAAGACCTGAAAAGACGGTTCCCCAACGAACCGGAGTATCATCAAGCAGTAGAAGAAGTTCTTTCTACGATTGAAGAAGAGTATAACAAGCATCCGGAGTTTGACAAAGCCAATCTGATTGAACGTCTTTGCATCCCCGATCGCGTTTACCAATTCCGTGTTACTTGGGTAGACGATAAAGGTAACGTACAAACCAACATGGGCTATCGTGTGCAGCACAACAACGCTATCGGCCCTTATAAAGGCGGTGTTCGTTTCCACGCTTCTGTAAACCTGAGCATCCTGAAATTCCTTGCTTTCGAGCAGACATTTAAAAACTCATTGACAACTCTGCCTATGGGTGGCGGTAAAGGCGGTTCGGACTTCTCTCCGCGCGGCAAGTCAAATGCTGAGGTCATGCGTTTTGTTCAGGCTTTCATGCTGGAGTTATGGCGTCATATCGGCCCTGAAACAGACGTACCTGCTGGTGATATCGGTGTAGGTGGTCGCGAAGTAGGTTTCATGTTCGGTATGTATAAGAAGCTGGCTCATGAATTTACGGGTACTTTCACCGGTAAGGGCCGTGAGTTCGGCGGTTCGCTGATTCGTCCGGAAGCTACCGGCTACGGTAACATCTACTTCCTGATGGAAATGTTAAAGACTAAGGGTACTGACTTGAAAGGCAAAACTTGTCTGATTTCCGGTTCCGGTAACGTAGCTCAATATACGGCCGAGAAAGTATTGGAATTGGGTGGTAAGGTATTGACCATGTCTGATTCTGACGGTTATGTATACGATCCGGACGGCATTGACCGCGAAAAGTTGGATTACATCATGGAGCTGAAAAACCTCTATCGTGGACGTATCCGCGAATATGCTGAACAATATCCGGGTGTGAAATATGTGGAAGGTGCACGTCCTTGGGGTGAAAAAGCAGACATCGCCTTGCCTTCTGCAACTCAAAATGAAATAAACGGAGATGATGCAAAAAAACTAATTGCTAATGGTGTCATGGCTGTGTCCGAAGGTGCAAACATGCCTTCTACCCCTGAAGCAATCCGCGTATTCCAAGATGCAAAGATTCTGTATGCTCCAGGTAAGGCAGCCAACGCCGGCGGCGTTGCTACTTCCGGCCTGGAAATGAGCCAGAACAGCCTGCGCCTCTCCTGGACCTTTGAAGAGGTTGACGAGCGCCTGCACAACATCATGGTCAACATCTACAAGAACGCTGCCGATGCAGCCGAGCGTTACGGCATGAAGGGCAACCTGGTTGCCGGTGCCAACATCGCAGGCTTCGAGAAGATCGCCAGCGCTATGATGAGCCAGGGTGTGGTTTGATTTAACCTCCGCGCTTCAAACAGAATATAGCCTGAAATAACACACCGGGCCGCATGCAATATTACATGCGGTCCGGTGTTTGTTATGTGCTTAAAAATTACTCAAAAATAAAAATCTCTTCAATCGGTGCTTCCACCGTGCGGGAAATATCCACAGTCAGCTGCGCTTTGGCGCAGTTTTCGGTGCAACGCTTGTCTATCAGCGCGTGGGACATTCTGCCCTCAAAAAAGAACCCGAAAAAGCCAAAGAACAAAAAGAATGCAAAGGGAAAACTTCCTAGGTCTGCGGGTAAACCCAGAACCCCAGCAACCCTAAAAAGCCCGGCAACCCTAAAAATCCAAGCCGCTTGCCGGGAATTTTCGCCATCTGTTTGCACCGGTGCGCGGCAGGTGCTATACTGTTTACAGAACCCATGCGAAAGGAAGTAGCAAACGCCATGAACGATGCAGAACTGGACAGCCTGATGGGAAAGGGGGCACCCGTATGACGACCGCACAGCGCCGGGAAGAAATCTTGGCCCTGCTTAACCAGGCCGATGCCCCCATTGCCGCCAAGGACCTGGCCGCGCGGTTTGGGGTCAGCCGCCAGGTGATCGTGCAGGACCTTGCCGTGATCCGGGCATCCCGGCCCAATATCAT
>ERZ779671.1478-NODE-1478-length-9911-cov-2.130580_pt1 | contig 9911 bp, 8 predicted proteins | sample MGYA00511074_ERZ779671 | MGnify/ENA primary metagenome ERZ779671 (study PRJEB29588, sample SAMEA2158454) | human gut metagenome | biome: human gut; feature: human-associated habitat; material: faeces | place: Denmark | collected 2008/2010 ... | reverse complement strand
ACCCCCCCCCCACCACTGACAACTCCTGCATTAACAACTGCACCACATATATATACATATATCTTACTGTTATTCTCATCCAGTCCGTCATTGCCTGCTTCGTTACCATTAATACCATTACTATTGTTAATATCAGCAGCACCGCCGCTGGTAACTCCACCGATAATACTCTTGCTATCACTTTCCTTATCTGAAATATTATCTTTATTAATTATAACACTGCCATCTTCTTTGGTTGGGTTTATATAAAATATGCCTGCAATTATAATAATTAATACTAAAACAGCTGTTTTAATAATATATCTACGCTTTTTATATAATTTAATTAAGTCCATGTATACTCCTTATATCTATAATACATTATTATAAGATATAAAGTTCCCTTCGCATACATTTTTATTGTACCTAATTAATATCCATATTACAAGCAAAACCTCAAATATTACTATATAAATTACTGTACAAATAATCATTATAATTACCGTATATCATTTACATAAAATACCGTTTTTGGTAAAATGTAAACATTATTATCCATAGGGGGAAGCAAATTTGAACCAACAGACTAAACATCGACACAAATTCAGTTTATTTGACGAACAGACAGGTAATATTCCGTGTGGAAATATCGTATATATAATTGCATTTTTTATTCCAGTTATAATATTTACAGCCTTGTATTTTGCAAGGGAAATATTTCCATTCGGCAATAACTGTTATCTGCGTTCTGATATGTATCACCAGTACGCTCCATTTTTCTCTGAGCTATGGTATAAAATCCGCAACGCAGAAAGCCTTACTTATAGCTGGGATATCGGTATGGGAACTAATTTCACATCTTTATATGCGTACTATCTGGCAAGCCCTGCTAACTGGATTATTGTATTATTCCCACAGAAATATATGATTGAGATTATGAATACTCTCATAATCCTTAAGTTATCTTTATCAAGCGTTTCTATGACCCACTATATAAGCAGGCATTTTTCCAACAAGAATATATGTATAGCTTTATTCGGGTTATTCTACGCATTTTCCGGATATGTAGCTGCTTATAGCTGGAACATTATGTGGCTTGACTGTCTTATACTTGTTCCTCTTATTATGCTTGGCCTTGAAAGACTTGTTAATGAAGATAAATGCTTTCTATACTGCATAAGTCTTGGATTATGTATATTCACTAACTACTATATTGCAATTATGGTATGTTTATCAGTTGTTCTTTATTTTATTGTGCTTGTAACTGCCTACAAAAAAGAACGTACTTTCAAGAATTATTTTAAGACATTTCTAAAATTTGCATTTTACTCACTGATTGCCGGTGGGCTTGCGGCATGCCTTTTACTGCCTGAGTTCTACACATTTTCTTTATCAGCTTCAAGTGACATTGCATTTCCTAAGAAATTAAGTCTTTATTTCAGCATATTAAATATGCTCACTAGACAATTAATAAATGTTCCTGTCCACCTTGGACTTGAACACTACCCTAACATATACTGCGGCGTTGCTGTATTCCTTCTTTATCCTCTCTATGTTATGGACAAAGACATCAATTTATGCGAAAAGATAGGCAAATCCGTATTACTGCTTGTCTTCCTTACAGCATTTAACCTTAATATACCTAATTTTATATGGCACGGATTTCATTATCCTAACAGCCTGCCTTGCAGACAATCATTTATATACATTTTCTTCCTGCTTACAATGTGTTATGAGGCATTAAGCCATATAAAGCGGATGACAAGCAGACAGTTAGGAATTGCCGTATGGATAAGCTTAGGACTTCTTGTGCTTATTGAACAGGTATTTGCAGTTGATGAAACTTATGATTTTAAGGCAATTTACTTAAGCGGTGCTTTTATTCTTGTGTATGCAGGACTTATGATTGTCTATAACAAGACCAACTGGAAGCTGCCTGTAACAGTATTTCTTGCATTTATAGTCTGTATAATAGAATGTACTATCAATATGGATTCAACAGGAATTGGAACTACTAACAGAACCTCTTATCTTTTAGATTATGATGCTATTAAATCTGTGACACAGACCGTAAGAGATGAAGATACATCATTTTACCGAATGGATAAGAAGTTTGGTGCGCGTTCAAAAAATGACGGAGCTTGGCATAATTACCACTCAATATCAACATTTTCATCAACTTCAAGTGCTGGAATGTCAGAATTGTTCGGAAAGCTTGGCTTTGAACATTCAATGAATGCCTATGGCTACAATGGTGCTACACTTGTTACAGAAAGCTTATTCTCGGTTAAATATACAATTACCAACCGTATACTTACAAGCAGTTCTCTTCGCGAGTATTACGTTGGAGATGACGGCGAATTCGTCTATGAGAATAAATATACACTTCCACTTGGATTTATAACCTATAATAATGCAGGCGAATGGAATCCATCAGAAGCCAATGGAACAGGAATTGAGAACCAGAACTCGCTTATACAGACACTTACAGGCATTGCCAATGTATTTACACTTACTTATGAAAATGCCACCGACTCAAGCTTTGAAGTTAAGCCTGTAAAAGCAGGACATCTGTATATGGTTGTAAGAAATACGACCTGCGACAACGTAACTGCCACTATTAACAATTCTGAATATACTTATTCAGGACTTAAAAATGGCAATCACATAATTGACCTAGGCTACGCCGTTCCAGCAGATACCGTTGTCATATCTGGCGATTCAGCAATGAATGCCAGCGTGTATACACTTGAAACTTCAAGATTTACAGAAGCTTACAATATATTAAATGGCAGTTCCCTTTCTATCACTTCATTTAAAGACACCAAGATAAAGGGAACTATAACAGCTAATAAAGCCGCAACCCTTATATTCTCCATTCCTTACGATAAAGGCTGGAAGGTATATATTGATGGCAGAAAAGTAGAGACCTCTGCCCTTTATGATGCTCTCTTAAGCGTACAGATAAGTGAGGGCAGCCACGAAATAACATTAAAATATACACCTGTGAACCTTATTAAGGGTTGCTTAATTACAGCATTATGTATTATTATATTAATCGGTATTTATATATTAAAGAAGAAAAATATAACAATAAATATATTAAAAACCGCCAGTACAAATAAAGCTGTTGAAGCTGATGATACTTACAACGCATTATCTGATGATTTAGCTGATAATACTCTCACAGATTTAGATGTTTCATCTGCTATGGATATAAATATCGTGGGTGATAATGATATAAATATGCTAGATAGTCTTGATGACTTCGACAATCTTGACAGTGATGAGATTAATTCATCAGAAGAATAATCAGGCATTCTATTAACAATTAATTATAAGCACTAACGAAGTGCAGGAAAGAGGTACAATATGAAACTTTGGGGCGGACGCTTCACTAAAGAAACTAATGAGCTTGTTAATAATTTTAACGCTTCTATCTCCTTTGACCAGAAGTTCTACAAGCAGGATATTCAGGGAAGCATTGCACACGCTACAATGCTTGCTGCTCAGGGTATTATCTCAGAAGATGAAGGAAAGCAGATTACTGACGGCTTAAAAGGTATTCTTTCTGACATAGAATCTGGAAAGCTTGAAATCACTGATGAATATGAAGATATTCACACATTTATGGAAGCTACTCTTATTGAGCGTATCGGTGATGCAGGAAAGAAGCTTCACACAGGCAGAAGCCGTAATGACCAGGTTGCACTTGATATGCGACTTTATACACGCGATGAAGTTAAAAATGTTGATGAAGAAGTAAGAGAACTTATGGAAGTTATCTTAAGAATAATCAAAGAAAATGTTGACACTTATATGCCAGGCTTTACTCATCTTCAGAAAGCACAGCCTGTAACTGTTGCTCATCATTTTTCTGCTTACTTTGAAATGTTCAGACGTGACAGAAGCCGACTTCACGATATATATAACAGAATGAACTACTGCCCTCTTGGTGCTGGTGCTCTTGCAGGAACTACATATCCCCTTAACAGAGAGATGACAGCCGAGCTTCTTGGATTTGCTGGTCCTACTCTTAATAGTATGGACTCTGTATCAGACAGAGATTATGTTATTGAATTCTTAAGTGCACTCTCTACTATTATGATGCATTTAAGCAGATTTTCTGAAGAAATATGTATATGGAATTCTAACGAATACAAATTCATCGAATTAGATGATGCTTTCAGTACAGGTTCAAGCATTATGCCACAGAAGAAGAACCCTGATATAGCTGAGCTTGTCCGTGGTAAGACTGGACGTGTATATGGCGCTCTTATGAGTATCCTCACAACTATGAAGGGAATTCCTCTTGCCTATAATAAAGATATGCAGGAAGATAAAGAGCTTACATTTGATGCTATAGATACTGTTAAGGGCTGTGTAAGCTTATTCAAGGGTATGATTGATACTATGAAATTCAATGATACACGTATGGAAGACTCAGCTAAAAAAGGCTTCACTAATGCTACTGATGCCGCTGACTACCTTGTTAAGAAAGGGGTTCCTTTCAGGGATGCACATGGTATTGTAGGACAGCTTGTTCTTATGTGTATTGACAAGGGTATTGCACTTGATGACCTTTCACTTGATGAATACAAGAAGATAAGTCCTGTATTTGAAGAAGATGTATACGAAGCTATCAGCTTAAAGACCTGCGTTGAAAAACGTCTTACTCTCGGAGCACCTGGCCCTGATGTTATGAACAAAGTTATCGGACTTTATGATGAATATATGAAGGACAACCAGAAATTATAAAATATACCACTATAAAATATACTCACTTAAAGCTTATTTAAAATAAAACCTAAATAACTACAGTTCAGAATTAATAAACAAACATAATAATATAAAAGTCCCTGTCATTATTGATATATACAAAAGCTCTTAGTATACACCAATAATGACAGGGTATTTTTAAAATGTAAACTTCTCAACCTTACCAGCTTTACTATCATAAGTTGATGTAAGATAATCAAATGTATATCTTGCTTCACCGTGCATTGGAACAGTAAATGTCAAAGTCTTATCCCAATCCATTCCACGTCTTGTAAATACGATATGCAGTTCAAATATTAGTTCTGCATCTTCACCAGAGCCACCTGACAGCTGTGTATTCCTGATAGTTAATTCACTTGGATATATATCTTCTTCCAGATCTATCCTATTATTGCCTATATATGCAAAAAGATGAGAAGCTGTTTCTTCTGCCATCGCTTCATTCTCCAGATATTCACGCATACTTGCTGCACCACAGCCACCGTGAAGCCTGCCTTTAGCTTCTTCAATATTAAATCTGATTGTAATAAAACGGCAATCGCCTATACTTATAACATAAGAATTGTCTTCCTCGGCTCTTATACTATAATTGCCAAATCCATTAGAATTCTCTAATTCTTTCTTATCTGTTATGCTGTATCTCACATCTAAGGTTTCAAATAAATTAGTTGATGACTGGGTAAAGATATCATCTTTTTCTTTTCAGAATGTAACAACAAATGCTCCTTTAATCTGCATAGATGTTGCCATATAATCATAAGTGACTAACTCCCAGCCGTCAGCCGCTCTCTCATTAATCAGATTGTCTAACATAGCAATATCATTAGCATCTGCCTTATCTGAAAGCCATTTAGTGCCAACCGTTAAAATCTCTGTTTTGTATGTATACATATACTCCTCCTTTATTAGATACTATCTTAACTTTATATATTATTATATTATATTGATTTCTTTTTTACAATTTGTAATTTATAACCTAAAGCCTCAAGTATATGACTAAATGTGCGTATTGTTGGATTACTTTTCTTTTTCTCAATTCTGGAAATATCCTGCTGTTTGTTTCCTGTCAATGCAGCTAATTATTTTTGCGTAATATTTTCCTCTTACTTTATTAGAGCACAACATAAATGTTGTATTGTCAAATATAAAATTATATATTTTTATTCAATAATTACATCTGACCTTATTACACATTCATCTTCTCCCTTATAATTAAATGTCAGTTTAATACCACCTGACATTATCAAACTTCTTTACATTGAACATTTTAATATAATCAGATAAGTCTTATTATAGTCGCAAGTTAATTAAGTTACTGCTATGTAATATATTTGTAGTTCTGGCAGAGCATTTTAACAATTTAACAAAAAGCATTTAAATATAAAGAAATGAGGTTAATAATTATGACAACTACTTCTCAGTATGAATTAAACAAAGGACTTGCACAGATGTTAAAGGGCGGAGTTATTATGGACGTAACAACTCCTGAACAGGCTAAGATTGCTGAGGCGGCTGGTGCCTGTGCTGTTATGGCACTTGAAAGAATTCCTGCTGATATTTTTTTAAACATATTTCACCGTCTTTCTGTTTTTAACTTACTTGAGATACAGTATAACATAAATGATATGATTTTTAAATAGTTTTTGGCATTTTTGCCATATTTTTTTATTAAAACGCCAATAATGACACAAACTATGTTTTTGAGCAAAAAATCGTTACGATGTTTACAATAGAAAAAAATTGAATATTGTCATAAAAGAAAAATTGTTGTATACTAAAAATATAAAAATGAAAGGAACAGCTGCATGAGTCACGCGATAATTATTCCTATTTATTGTGAAAACAGAAACACAATCATCCTCTGCAATGAATTACAGAATTTTGGAGCTGAGCATATTGTTGTTGTCAATGACGGTCTTAATCCCAAATCGGAATATTTTAACGAATTGACAAGTATTGGCTGTCATCTTGTTCACCTGAAAAATAACAACGGCAAAGGTGCAAGCCTTAAAGCAGGCATCAAATACGCTCACGATAACCTTTATAATATCACGGGCTACATTACCTGTGACGCTGACGGACAACATACTGCAAATGATGTTATGAAAATCAGCCGTATGCTTGACCTTAGAAACGGCAGTCTGATTCTTGGCAAAAGAGATTACAAAAAGTCTAAAATGCCGATTAATATACGAATCGGAAACAGACTGTCATCGGCATATTTCAAGGTTATTACGGGCAAAAGTTGCAAGGACACTCAAACAGGACTGCGAGGTATTCCTGCATTTCTGTATGACACGGTGATGAAAACAAAGGGCAGTCGTTTTGATTTTGAAATGAATTTTCTCACAAAATGTGCCGACATGAGAGTCCCGTTTTACTTTGTGAACATTATAGCCGATTGCTCAAACTGCAGCAGCAATTTTCGTCTTATTAAGGACACCTACCTTATCTACAGAACTCCGTTGAGATTTGCGACGGCATCAATCGGTTGTACGATAATCGACCTTGTTTTGTTCACGATATTTGCGTATATTCTGCCGTCACATATGTTCTTTAACATTATGCTGGCAACGCTTATGGCACGAGTTGTTTCGGGTGGAATTAATTTTCTCATCAACAGAAAAGTCATCTTCGGCAATACGGATAACGGAGCAAAACAGGCACTCAGGTTTTTCATTCTGTTTTTCTGCATAATGTGTGCAAGCTCACTTATTGTATCGGCACTTTGGTTCTTACCGATTCCCGTTACACTCACAAAGGCGATTGTCGATCTTTTGTTGTGGACGGTCAATTACAAAATGCAGAGGATATGGGTTTTCAAGGACAGCAACAGAATTAAAAGAACTCCAAGAAGCAAAAGAAAATAAAACAAACGAAAACGGTGACACGAAAATGTCACCGTTATTTTTGTATAATTTTCAGTTACTGTCAATATTCACAAAACCTCTGCCCTTTATTGCGCCTGCAGTCGTTACGATAATAAAGGCATTGGGATCAACATTTTTGATTCCCGATGTAATTTTGTAAACCTCTTGAGGACGGACTGCGCACATAATAACTTTCTTATCCTTACCGCTGTATGCACCCTCACCGTTGAGGTATGTTACACCTCTCTTTAGGTTTTTCATAATATTGACACTTACTTCTTCATAATTGTCCGAAATTACAAACATAAGCTTGCCGTTACCTCTTGAAGTACCGTAGCTTACAGCATCAATTACCTTTATGCTGATAAAAATTACAAGCAAAGCATAGAGTACATTTTCAATACTGTGATAAACAAAGAATACCATTAAAAGCACAAGAATATCGGACACAAGGATTATCGTACCCGTTGAAATGAACGGAAAATGCTTGTGAAGATTCAGTGCGATGATGTCTGTACCGCCTGTTGAACCGCCTCGGTAAAAGATAAGACCGAGTCCGAGACCGTTAAGCACTCCGCCGAATCCTGCGGCAAGAATTGTATCGCCCGTATATGCAGGCAAAATCGGTGTAAGAACATCAATCATAACCGAAACAAGTGCCGTTGCAACAAGGGTTCTTGTAAGAAAGCCCTTTCCGTTCTCGATAAATCCCCAGATGAAAAGCGGAATGTTCATCACAAAAATCATAATACCTATCGGCAACGAGAACATATAGTTGAGCATTGTGGCAACACCCGTAAGTCCGCCCGGGGCAACATTGTTAGGTGATGTAAACATTGCTACCGATATGCCGTAAAGAACTGCTCCGGCGAAAATTACAAGATAATCAAAAAATAGTGTTCCTGCCTTTGCAAGACGGGAATTCGGTTTTAAATTCATTTGCATAAAATCACTCCCCGAAACGAGTATGTATAATTATTTCAAAAAGCTGATTTATTCTGTCAAATTCTTTATTAATCTGCAAGTATCCGAAAAGTGCTTCAAGTCCCGTCGCACTGTGATAATCGGCAACAGAACCGTTTTTTGGAGTACATTTCGGTGCGGCATTTCTGCCTCGCTTATAAACAGCAAGCTCCTTTTCGGTTAAAGTCGGCATAAGAATTTTTGCAAATTCAGCCTGACTTTTGCAGTTTACAAGCGAAACCTTTATTTTATTGAGTTCTCCGACACTGCGGTTAGCCTTGCGAACAAGGTATTCACGCACAAGTAGGTCATAGACGCCGTCACCCACAAAGGCAAGTGTAAGCGGAGAAATTTCATCGGCTAATGAATGAACAGATGTATTTTCCATATTAACTCCGTATCACGCAATATTAATCCATAAAGTCAAATTCAAGCTCATAAATTGAAACCGTGTCGCCGTCCGAACAGCCTTTTTTTCGGAGTGCGTCAATTACACCGCCGTTTATGAGAACTTTTTGGAAATAATTAAGGCTTTCGTAATCGTCAAAATTGATACCCTTCATGACCTGCAACAGCCAGTCAGCCTCAACTGTATAGATTCCGTTCACATTCTTGATTATAACAGAATGGTCATCAAAATCATCAACGGTCACAATCGGAGCAGGCTCAGCCTCATAGTGAGTAATTGGAGGAAGTTTTGAAAGCATTTCCTGAATCTTTTTGAGGAGCGGATCAACATCATAGCGGATTGCCGCCATAATCGGGAAGAAATCATAACCTTGATCTTCGACAAACTTCTTGAAGTCTGCAATTTGCTCATCGGTTGCCATATCGCACTTGTTGCCTGCAACAACCATTGGACGCTCTGCAAGCTCGGGATTGAATTTTGCAAGCTCATTGTTGATTGTTATGAAATCCTCTTTCGGATCTCTGCCCTCACTGCCCGAAACATCGACAATGTGAACGAGCATACGGCAACGCTCAACATGGCGGAGGAACTGATGTCCAAGACCTGTACCCTGCCATGCACCCTCGATAAGACCGGGAATATCAGCCATAACAAATGATGAGCCCTCGCCCATTGACACAACTCCGAGAACGGGAGTGATTGTTGTGAAGTGGTAGTTCGCAATCTCAGGCTTTGCCTGTGAAACTACTGAAACAAGGGTACTTTTTCCGACATTCGGGAAACCTACAAGACCTACATCGGCAAGAAGCTTGAGTTCAAGAACCACATCAAACTCTTCACCCGGAAGTCCCGGTTTTGCAAAACGGGGAACCTGACGGACAGGAGTCGCAAAATGTGGATTACCCCAACCG
>ERZ779671.1474-NODE-1474-length-9924-cov-2.302868_pt1 | contig 9924 bp, 8 predicted proteins | sample MGYA00511074_ERZ779671 | MGnify/ENA primary metagenome ERZ779671 (study PRJEB29588, sample SAMEA2158454) | human gut metagenome | biome: human gut; feature: human-associated habitat; material: faeces | place: Denmark | collected 2008/2010 ... | reverse complement strand
CTTCTAAAGACCGCCAAGCATCAGGATACCAACATAGATAAGTGCTGATGATGTTGCTGCGGCAGGAATGATTGCTGCAAGCGGTGCTATAAAGATGCATGCAAGGAACAGGATACCTGTTGTGAAAGCTGTAAGACCTGTTCGTCCACCGGCCTCTACACCTGATGCAGACTCAACAAAAGTTGTTACTGTAGATGTACCTGTTACGGCACCAACCACTGTGGCAACTGAATCGGAAACCAAAGCCTCCTTCATGTTTGGCATATTTCCCTCTTTGTCAACCATTCCTGCTCGTGATGCAGTACCAACAAGTGTTCCGATGGTATCAAACATATCTATGATACAGAATGTGATGATGAGTGAAATTGCTGTAAACCATCCAATACTGATGAAATCCTTGAAATCGAACTTGAACAGTGTTGTATCTGCCATATCCTTAAACTGTGGCACAAATGAAGCTGTTGCAAGTGATGCAAAAGGATTTGTTCCAAAGAATATAGCCTCTCCTGCCCAGTAAACTACGCAGGCTGCAAGCATACCAAAAAGTACTGCTCCGTTGACGCCCTTATGAGCTAAAATAATGATAACAAAAAGTCCGATGAACATAGTCACAACAGTGAGCACCATTGAAGAATATCCATCTGTCATATTTGTTTTGGCAAGTCCCGGTGTGAGTGCACCGAAGAAATCCTTCATCACATAAAATGGTCCGCCATCCTTTGAGTAAACACCGGCATTTGAGCCAAAGCCGATATTTAAAAGCATAAGACCGATAGCCGGTGAAATACCCATGCGGACACCATAAGGAATGGCATCTACTATCTTGTCACGGATATTGAATATTGAAAGTATGAAGAATAAAATACCCTCAATAAGGATGATACACAATGCAGCCTGGAATGAATCAACATATGACAGGCCTGTGATGCTTACGATATTGGCAACTACTACAGCAAAGAAGCTGTTAAGTCCCATACCCGGAGCCAGTGCAAATGGCTTGTTGGCAAGAAATGCCATGACAAACATACCGACTGCCGAAGCAATACATGTTGCCAGGAACACTCCGTTCCATAGTGCTTTTGTTCCCTCAGCACCAAATCCGGTGAGGAGGTTTGGGTTAAGAGCAATGATGTATGCCATGGTCATGAATGTTGTCAGACCGGCAAGAATCTCTGTCTTGACCGTTGTGTTGTTTTGTTTGAGTTTGAAGATTTTTTCTAACATTTCTCTTCCTTTCCTTTTATCTTTTTATGCAGCTGTTATCCGCTTTCCTGCTACAGGCGCCTGTTAATAGCTGCATTGTATATAAAATTGTGAATCACAATTGATTCCTTGTTTTTTCCACGAACTCACTCGTGAAAACATCAAGTGTAACCGGCTTTGAATAGAAATAGCCCTGAATAATATTACAGCCAAACTGCTGTAATAGCCTTACCTGCTCCTCATTCTCTGCCCCCTCGGCAACACACTCTATGCCAAGCTCCATAATCATGGATATGAGGTGCTTTAACATGATCCTGCTCTTCTCATTGCTCTCGAGATTCTTGACCAGGGAACGGTCAATTTTAGCAATGCTGAACGGAAACTTAAAGAGCATCTCAAGATTTGAGTACTTCGTGCCAAAGTCATCCATCGAAAGACGAAAGCCCATTGAAATCAGCGACTGCGCGATATTATTTATCAATACAATATCCATATCACCAACAGACTCTGTTATCTCTATCTGAACAAGCCCCTCCGGGAGATCATACCTGTTCATTATCTCCTTCACCTGATCCAGGAGGTCTGCATATTCCAATGTATTTTTGAAAAATTCACAGATACCGGAACCACTCTCCTGTCACTTATACAGCGAAGCTTCTGCGCCTTGCATACCTCATCAAGTACAAATAAATCAATAAGATGCGAGCATCTGTTTTCTTCTAAAATCTCGATAAAATGAATTGGCCCTACAACGCCATGAGCCTCATCAAAAAATCTGATAAGGGCCTCCGCCCCGACTGTGATGCCTGTTCTTTAATCAACCTTCGGCTGATAATACACCATGAAGCTTCCCTTTTCAATCTCAGAAACCACATCCTTAAATACCTTATTTCTCATTATACTGTCAAGACTCTTAAGCTTTGCGTCCTTTTCAATATCATACATTAAGCGAACCTCTGAGAGCTGCCTTGCTATGTCGGGCTTGTCCGTCCAACTAAAGCCTGTCGATACTGAGACATCCAGATCATCAAGGCTTTCCCTTACTATCCTGACAAGTCCCATAAATGATTTTTTATCAATATCCTTGCAAAAAACAACTATCTCATCCTGCTCGTACCTGTATATATCATAGCCTGTAAAAACGTCCCTGATCACATCTGCAACCATCTTAAGACGCGCATTTCCTGCCATATACCCAAATTTTTCATTTATATCTGAAAGCCTTATGATATCTGATGCAAATACTCCCATAAAGCTGCAGTCATACTCCACATAGCTCTCTCCCAAATTATTAAAGGTCTCTCTCTTTCTTAAGCCTGTGACCTGGTCAAAATTGAGCCTGTACTCATACTCTGCCCTCGCCTTCTCATAAAACAGACTATTCGATATTGAAATACCAATCATTTCAATCAAATCCAGACTTCCTGAATTGGCTCTTGGATTCATAACCACGATGGCACCAAAGCATTGTTCCCCCTTGTTTAGAAGAACAGCAGATGTAGACCATATTCTGACATCAGCCATACGCTTGAATAAATCCCTGTATTCACCCTCAATTGACTGAATATCACTTATAAACACACGGCCAGCGTCATTAAACAGAGCGAGAAAATCTGTAATTGCACCTCTTGAAACAGATTCATTAACCACCTTTGCCATAATCTTAGCACTTGGTATATGTATCTCCTCAATTGTGTCCCACGCACTCTCTCCATTATAAATGACAGCCACACAATCTGCATTATAAAACTCTCTAAGCAACCGTAAATAGTTCCTATACCCCAAGCCTTCGGTGGTATCATTAACAGCATCAATGAAATTCTGCATAAACGACCTGTAGCTGATTATCCGTCTCATAACAGCATTCAGCTTTGACTCATCACTCAAATCTATCATCTTGAGCAGTCTATAGCCATTATAATCCTTATGATTCAGCTTGATTATGAGCTTCTTTTCGCCTAAAAGCTTTGCAACTATATTGTCGGGATGATCCTTTCCTGAAAAAACCGATACTCTGTTTCCCTGCTCTTTTTTCCGTAAAAACAAATCAATAAACCCATCCTCAAACGGCTTTGAAATAAATTCATTAATCTGAGATGCTGTCATAACGCTTGAATTTCTGATAGCCTTATTGACAAATACTATTCTACGGCTCTCCTCATCTACTGCAAGTATATAGTCCCGGCATTTCATCATACGAGAATATCTCCATATCTGACATCCTGCAGGATACATCTGTATTGGAAGGAGCGCAGGAATTATGCGGAACGGTTATATCATTTTTCCTGATAGAATTGAAAAACGATATGCGATTCTTTCCCTGCCTCTTTGAGTAATACATAGCCTGATCCGCCTCATAGTACAGATCCTTAAAGGTCAGCTCTCTGTCATCGCCGGTAGTCATGCCGATTGATGCAGAATACTCCATATCAAAGATAATATTCTTCAGTCTTCCTGACAGCTTTACGCAGAACTCGTCCACAGCATCACTGTCCTCTAATCCAAATACGATCGCTGCAAACTCATCACCGCCAAGCCTGCCAACTATACCATTGGCTCCAACTGCTTCCTTAAGCACCTGTCCTGTCTGGCTTAATACCCTATCCCCTACATTGTGTCCCAAGGTGTCATTTACTATCTTGAAATCATCCACATCAAGCATCACAAATAAAAGCTTTGTTCCCTTTTGCCTGATAAGTGATGTACATTTATTCTCAAATGCAAGGTGATTGTATGTGCCTGTCAGCGAGTCCAAAAGTCCCTTTTCATCTCTGATATCAAACATTACTCCAACTACCATGCATACCTTTTTATCCAAATCAGGTATGCTGACCATGTACATCTCAACCGGCTTGCTCTTGCCATTCTCTGATATAAAACTAAGCTGGAATACAGTTCGCATAGGCCGAAGCAGACATTTATCAAGCTGCTTTTTGAAGCATTCGATGCTGTCTGCCGGACACTCTGACATGTATGTGTCAATATTTTGTTTAAAAACCGGATATACTGTCTCCTGAGCCGGAGAAGAGTTGACTATTTTGAAAATATATGCCTCATCATCTTCCACATAGTACTCAAACATGCGCTCATGATTGTTTTCTGCAACAATCTTCATCAGCTCATAGTAAGCCTCTGTTATTCTATCTGTAATTCTTCTCCCTCTTTTACGCTTATCTTCCATGCGGAAACCCCATTATCTACATATTCATAAACTTTGCTTCAAACTAAATTCTCATCAGAGCTTTTCAATTTCCTCAAATACTCTGTCAGCCACCTGCGGCAACTCAGAGAATTTGCGAATAGCAGGCACATCGTCATCTATTGTGCCGAACCCGTATGCTGCATGGATGAACTTTACTCCTGCCTTTTTGCTGGAATCGTAGTCTCCCTGTATATCACCTACATACACTGCCTCATCTATATTATTGCGCTCTACAATAAGCTTTATGTTTTCTGACTTCTCAAGCTCATTGTTGCCGTAGCACTCAGTATCCTTAAAATACCTGCCAAGTCCGTGGTACGCAAAAAAAGACTCTATATAACCACGCTGGCAATTGCTGACTATATAAAGGTCATAGCTTTCTGACAGCTCATCAAGTGTCTTTTCAACATCAGGATAAAGCTCTCCCCCATGAGCGGTCAGGTAATCGTTTTCTTCTCTATAGCATACATTAATTAACTCATCTCTGCAAGTACAATTAGGAAAGATAATGGATGCAAGTACATCCATTGTCTTTCCCATTACTGAATACATATCTTCTTTTGTGATAGGTGCCCTCTCATAGCCATAATCTGCTATGGCCTTATTCCATGATTTTGCCACATTCTCTGCTGAATCCCAGAGAGTGCCATCCATATCAAAAATAATACCCTTATGCTTCATCTATTGCCTTTCCGATATCATGTCTCATGTATTTATTATCAAACTGTACCCACTCTGTTGCCTCGTAAGCCTTGGCTCTGGCCTCCTTGAGTGTGGCGCCTGTTGCAGTGATACCAAGCACACGTCCTCCGTTTGTGACGATATTGCCGTCAGCATCAAATTTGGTGCCGGCATGATAGCAGTAATAATCCTCTTTGCCGTCAAACTTCTCAAAGCCAGTTATCTTCAAGCCCTTCTCATACTTGACAGGATATCCGTCTGATGCCAGAACCACACATACGCATGCATTGTCCTCAAACTGAAGATCTATTGTGTCAAGAGTTCCGTCTACACAGGCCTCCATCACATCAATGATATCATTCTTCATACGAGGAAGCACAACCTGTGCCTCAGGATCTCCGAATCTTGCATTGTACTCAAGCACCTTTGGTCCATCCTCTGTGAGCATGAGTCCGAAGAAAATAACTCCTATAAAAGGTCTGCCCTCTTTAGCCATAGCATCTACAGTTGCCTGATAAATATACTTCTTGCAGAAATCATCGACCTCATCGGTATAGAACGGACTAGGTGAGAAATTGCCCATGCCGCCTGTATTAAGGCCTGTATCTCCATCGCCTGCACGCTTGTGGTCCTGCGCAGATGACATAATCTTGATAGTCTTTCCGTCTACAAATGAAAGCACTGAAACCTCACGGCCTGTCATGAACTCCTCAACTACCATAGTGTTTCCGGCTGTTCCGAACTTCTTGTCCTCCATGATGGTTCTGACACCCTCTTTTGCCTCCTCAAGAGTATTGCAGATAAGCACACCCTTTCCGAGAGCAAGTCCGTCTGCTTTTAACACGATAGGGAACTTTGCTGTCTCTAAATATTTAAGTGCCTCTTTGGCATCAGTAAAATTCTCATATGCCGCAGTAGGGATATTATACTTTTTCATGAGATCCTTTGAAAATGCCTTTGAGCCCTCAAGAATAGCCGCATTCTTCTTTGGTCCGAAGCACTTGAGCCCTGCCTTTTCGAACTCGTCAACGATACCACCTACAAGCGGATCATCCATACCGATGATTGTAAAATCAATGGCATTATCCTTTGCAAATGATACGAGCTTATCAAATTCCATCGCACCGATTGGCACACACTCTGCAAGTGCTGCGATACCTGCATTGCCCGGTGCACAGTATATCTTGTCAACGCGTGGGCTCTTTGCAACAGCCCTGCATATTGCATGCTCTCTTCCGCCGCTTCCTACTACTAATACCTTCATTTTTGCCTCCTATACCTAAGCTATAATATAAGCTTTTCATTGTCCGGTAATCATAATCTATCTGTGTTTACATACTAATTACTTACAGCACTGTCATTACTTCTCATCTATAATAACATGTCCGTCTTCTACTGACACCCTGCCATTTGCTATCAGGTCGATAGCGTGTGGCATGATTTTCCACTCAGCCTGCTCCATAACCCTGCGCTGAAGCACCTCAGGTGTGTCGCCCTGCTTTACCTCGACTGCCTTCTGTAAAATAATAGGGCCTGTGTCTGTGCCTTCATCCACAAAGTGGCAGGTGGCACCTGTCACCTTCACACCGCGTGCAAGCACTCCCTCATGCACCTTAAGACCATAGTAGCCTGTGCCGCAGAAGGATGGTATGAGCGATGGATGGATATTTATGATTTTGTTTCTGTACTGCTTTATCATCTCAGGTGGAATCACTACCAGAAAACCTGCCAGTACGACTAAATCCACATGATATGAGTTAAGCTGCTTTAAGAAATCTTCATTGAAGGCAGCTCTGCTTTCATAGCTCTTTGGCGAGATGCATACTGCCTTTATTCCTGCTTTTTTTGCTCTCTCAAGTGCATATGCATCTGCATTGTTGCTGATAACAACCTCTATCTGTGTGTTTGTAATTGTTCCGTTATCTATTGCATCTATGATGGCCTGAAGATTGGTGCCGCCACCCGATACACATACTGCAATTTTCATTCTTTTTCCTCGCAACGATGTATACGTTATTAACAATATAATGATATTATACGAGATCTACACCCTTCTCGCCGTCAATAATCTTTCCGACTACGTATGGTGTATCTCCGGCAGACTTCATAGCCTCCATAGTCTTGTCCACGTCTGCAGGGTCAACTGCGACAATCATTCCAAGTCCCATGTTGTAGGTATTGTACATCATCTGCTCCTCGACATTTCCCTCTCTAGCCATCATTTTAAAAATTGGTGGAACAGGGTAGCTGTTTTTCTCAACTACGGCACGTTTGCCATCGATGAGCATACGTGGGATATTCTCATAGAAGCCACCGCCTGTGATATGACTGCAGGCCTTTACTGTGACTCCTGCGTCCTTTACAGCCTTAAGAGCCTTTACATAGATTCTTGTAGGGGCAAGAAGTGCCTCTCCAAGTGTAGTGCCAAGCTCCTCATGATATGTATTTAATGTCTCCTTGTCCATCTTGAAAATCTTTCTGACAAGTGAAAATCCATTTGAGTGTACACCTGTTGATGCCATTCCGATAAGTACATCACCATCCTTTAATCCCTCGCCTGTGATGATGTCCTTTCTGTCAACTACACCAACTGCAAAGCCTGCAAGGTCATACTCGTCCTCAGGCATAAGACCCGGATGCTCTGCTGTCTCACCACCAACGAGTGCACAGCCTGACTGCTTACAGCCCTCTGCCACACCGCTTACGATCTGTGCGATCTTCTCCGGATAGTTCTTGCCGCAGGCAATATAGTCCAGGAAAAACAGCGGTTCGCCGCCTGCGCATGCAATATCGTTTACGCACATGGCAACGGCGTCCTGGCCGATGGTATCATGTTTGTCAGCCATAAAAGCCAGTTTCAGTTTGGTGCCTACACCGTCGGTGCCGCTAACCAGAACCGGTTCTTTGTATTTGCCGCTGTTTAAGGCAAACAAACCGCCAAAACCGCCAATATCACCAATAACTTCGGGACGGTAAGTAGCCTGTACACTTGCTTTCATCAGTTCAACGGCTTCGTTGCCGGCATCAATATTTACACCGGCGTCTGCATAAGTAAGTTGTTTCTTGGTTTCTTCGCTCATCATCGTCCTCCTGTATCAGCCTTCGTTTTCAAAAATATATTTAGAACCCTGCCTCAGGGTTTCTTCCGCATTATCCGGGTATTGGGCATTAAAGCAGGCATAGCACATTCCTTCGGGGTCCATGCAGTCCAGAGAACGCTTCAGGCCTTCCAGAGAAATGTAATGCAGCGAATCTGCGCCGATATACTGGCGGATTTCTTCTTCCGTATGGGTAGAAGCAATCAGTTCCTTGCGCACGCTGGTATCAATGCCGTAATAGCACGGGTCGGTTACCGGCGGGGAGCTGATGCACATATGCACCTCACGCGCACCTGCATCTTTTAACAGTTTTACAATTTTGCCGCTGGTTGTGCCGCGCACAATACTGTCGTCAACTACAACAACGGATTTTCCCTTAATAACGCTTTCCACCGGGTTAAGCTTAAGCCTTACGGCGTTAAGGCGCTGTTTTTGCGTAGGCTGAATAAACGTCCTGCCTACATAGCGGTTTTTGGTTAAACCTTCCATAAACGGCACGCCGGATTCCAGGCTGTAACCTACTGCTGCTGCCGTGCCGGAATCCGGAACGGAAATTACAATATCAGCCTTGATATCTTTTGTTTCTTTGGCAAGTTCCCTTCCCATATTGATGCGCGCCTGGTAAACAGACTGTTTGTCGATAACGCTGTCGGTACGCGCAAAATAAACATATTCAAATACGCAGTGCGCACGTTTGGCGGGCATGTTTTCTGCCCAGCGGCTGCTTTTCGGCTCATCGTGGTCATTTTCAAACACCAGCATTTCGCCCGGTTCAACGTCGCGTACAAATTCGGCGCCAACAAGGTCAAACGCACAGGATTCGGAAGCCACAACCCAGCCACCGTCCATTTTGCCAATTGCCAGCGGGCGGAAGCCGTACTGGTCACGCACGGCAATAAGTTTGTTGTCGGTCATAACCAAAATGCCAAAAGCGCCTTTAATGGTGTTTGCCGCTTCGGCAACACGTTCTTCAATAGTTTTTTTGCGGCTGCGGGCAATAAGGCTTACAACAACTTCCGTATCAACAGTCGTCTGGAAAACCGTGCCTTCCAGAGCCAGGCGTTTGCGCAGTTCCGCCGCGTTGGTAAGGTTGCCGTTATGCGCCAGCGCGAGATTGCCGCCGTCAAAATAAACACGCAGCGGCTGAATGTTGTATTCCATGCTGGAACCGGTGGTGGAATAACGCACATGCCCGATGGCAATATGCCCTTCCAGCCCGTCAACGCCGCCTTTAAAAACATCGGCCACAAGGCCCATGCCTTTTTTGCCTTCCATATGAGTGCCGTCGGTAGCTACAATGCCGCAGCTTTCCTGTCCGCGGTGCTGCAAAGCATACAAGCCCCAGTAAGTATTCAGCGCCACATCGTCATTATGGGAATAAATGCCGAATACGCCGCACTCCTCATGCATTTTATCATCCTGAAAATCAATGCCAGACATTCTCTGCTCCTTTTCTGCCGCCGCAATTACTGTTCGGATGCACGCAGTGCAGCCAGTTTTTCACCTTTGGCCTTTACTTCTGCTTTCATCTTTTCACGGTCTTCGGCCAGCTTTTCAACAAGTTCCGGATATTTGGTTGCCAGAATCTGTACGGCAAACAGCGCTGCGTTTTTGGCACCGTTAATTGCCATGGTTGCAACCGGAATACCGGAAGGCATCTGTACAAAGCTCAGTAACGAATCCATACCGTTTAAGGGAGTGGCATTAATGGGTATGCCAATTACCGGCAGTGTTGTAAAT
>ERZ779671.1473-NODE-1473-length-9925-cov-2.463019_pt1 | contig 9925 bp, 8 predicted proteins | sample MGYA00511074_ERZ779671 | MGnify/ENA primary metagenome ERZ779671 (study PRJEB29588, sample SAMEA2158454) | human gut metagenome | biome: human gut; feature: human-associated habitat; material: faeces | place: Denmark | collected 2008/2010 ... | reverse complement strand
ATATAAAACTAACAATAGAATATGATGGAAAAGATTTTAATGGTTGGCAAAAACAGCCAAATAAATTAAATATTCAAGGAACAATAGAACAAGCAATAAAAAGCATAACAGGTGAAGATGTCGAATTAAATGCTTCTGGAAGAACAGATGCAGGAGTACATGCTCTTGGACAAGTAGCCAATTTTAAGACAAATTCACAAATTCCAATTGAAAAATTTGCTATAGCAATAAATTCAAGATTAAAAAAATCTATAGTAATAAAAAAAGCAGAGGAAGTTGATGAAAGATTTCATAGTAGACTAAATTGTAAAAGAAAGACATATAGATATATAATAAATAATTCACCATATGGAACTGCTATATATAGATATTTAGAAACACATATTCCACAAAAACTAAATGTAGAAAAGATGAAAAAAGCAGTTAAATATTTTATAGGAGAACATGATTTTAAAGCATTTAAAGCAAGTGGAACAAGCAGTAAGAGTAGTGTTAGAACAATATATGATGCCAAAATATATCAAAATGGAGATAAAATTTATATTGAATTAACAGGAAATGGTTTTTTATATAATATGGTTAGAATTATTGCTGGAACACTTGTAGAAGTAGGATTAGAAAAAATAGAACCAGAAAAAATTGAAGAAATAATAAAAGAAGGAAAAAGAGAAAATGCAGGAAAAACACTTCCTCCAAATGGTTTATATTTAGTTGATGTGAAATATGAGTAACAAGTGAAAAAGAAATTCATAAGATATATAAATAATATTTATAAAAAATGGAGGTCTTTATGAATTTCTTTTTAATTTTTGCCCTTATATTTTTTACAATAATAGTTGCAATATTTCTTCAAAAATTAGTAAATTCACCAATATTAATTGGATTATTATTCTTTTCAGTATTTATATTAATTTCAGCAATTACTGGAAATACTAATTTTATTATTGTTTCAGTAGTTTTAGGGATAATAGCATTCATATCTGCATTTCTATTTTGTATAGTTTCAAGATGCAATTTCTTTGATAATTGTAATAATAGTAATGATGTTAGTACTGCAAATTTAAATACTACTAATAATAATTGTTCATGTTCATCATCACAACCTTTAACAATTTTAAATAGTGATGGGGAAATAGTAGCAAGAATAAATGGAGACAATGTTACATGTACATCTCAGCAAAATGATAATAATTCTTGTTTGAGAAGTTATAGGCATAGTTAAAAAGACTCAATATTTACTATTGAGTCTTTAAGATTTTTTTAGAAATCACAATTGTTTGGTGTTCTTGGATATGGAATAACATCTCTAATATTTTCAATTCCTGTAATATACATTAATAATCTTTCGAAACCAAGTCCGAAACCAGAATGGATATTTGTACCATATTTTCTTAATTCAAGATACCAATATAATGGATCTGTTTCAATTCCCATTTGTTTCATACGTGCAACTAGTTTGTCATAATCTTCTTCTCTTTGAGAACCACCCATAATTTCACCAGCACCAGGAACTTCAAGGTCAACTGCAGCAACAGTTTTTCCATCTGGGTTTAATTTCATATAATATGATTTAATATCTTTTGGCCAATTCTTAACAAATACAGGACCATTAAAATATTCTGTAATATATTTTTCATGTTCTTTTGCTAAATCTTCACCATAATCTGGTTGAAATTCCCATGTTCTATCAGCTTTTTTCAAAATATCTATAACATCTTTGTGGTCAATTCTAACGAAATCAGAATTTAATAATTTTGTTAATTTATCTTTTAATCCTTTTTCTATAAAAGTATCACAGAAATCAATTTCTTCAGGACAATGTTCTAAAACATAATTTACAATATATTTTAAACAATCTTCTTCAATATCCATTAAACCATCTAAATCACAGAAAGATATTTCAGGTTCAATCATCCAAAATTCATTTGCATGTGTTTTTGTATTTGAATTTTCACTTCTTAATGTTGGTCCAAAAGTATAAATTTTTCCAAATGCAGAAGCAAATGTTTCACCATGCAATTGTCCAGAACCTGTTATATATGCTTTTTTACCAAATAAATCTTCTGAGAAATCAACTTTTCCATCTTTTTTTGGTAAATCTTCATCAAGATTTAATGTTGTTAATTTAAACATTTCAGCAGAACCTTCACAATCGGCACAAGTTATTATAGGTGTATGAACATATACATATCCACGTTCTTGAAAATATTGGTGAATTGCAAATGCTGCAATACTTCTAATTCTAAAAACAGCATTAAATGTATTTGTTCTTGGTCTTAAATGTGCAATAGTTCTTAAATATTCAAATGAATGTCTTTTCTTTTGAAGAGGATAATCTGTAGGGCATAGACTTTCAATTTCTATTGATGTTGCTTGAATTTCAAATGGTTGTTTTGCATTTTCTGTTATAACAACATTTCCAGTAACTTTTATAGTTGAGCTTATTGTAAGCTTTGTAATCTCATTAAAATTTGATAAATTATTATTAAAAACAATTTGAACATTTTTAAAAAAAGAACCATCATTTAGTTCTATAAATCCAAATGTTTTTGAATCTCTAATAGTTTTTGTCCATCCTTCAAGTGTAACTTCTTTATTTGCATATTCAGAAGTTTTTCTAAATAAATCTTTTATTGCTACATTAGTCATAAAAATTCCTTCTTTCTATTGTTTGTATGCCCAAATTATACAATATTATATGGAATTTTACAAGTAAAATCACAAAATTTATCGACCAATGATTCGACTAAAAAAAAGTCTTGCATAAAATTAGATTACATTATATAATAGGCATATATAAAATGATGTAATTTGAGAAAAAAGAAAATGTAAAAAATTGAGAAAGTGTGAGCTTTTTTACATATCTATACCTTAGAAAAGGAATGAAGGAAGAATGAATAAAACTAAGAGAAAAATATTTGAAACTTCAATGAAATTATTTGCAGAGAAGGGATATGATGCAACAAGTATTGAAGAAATAACAGCAACAGTAGGAGTTGCAAAAGGAACATTATATTATCATTTTGCTAGCAAAGAAGAAATATTTAACTTTTTAATTGAAGAAGGAATAAAACTATTGCAAAATAGTGTTGATATAAAAACAGCAAAACATAGTAATTATATAGATAAAATAAAAGCAATTGTATTAATACAAATAAAGATAGTAGCAAAATATGAAAATATTATAACAATAATATTAAGTCAATTTTGGGGAACGGAACAAAGAAATAAAAAATGTCAAAACCTTGTATATGAATATATTGGCCAAATTGAAAAAATAGTTCAAGAAGGAATAGAAAAAGGCGAAATAAAAGAAGGAGATACAAGAGCAATAGCATCAGAAATATATGGACTAATTTGTTCTACACTTGTTTATAAAAAAAGAGAAGGTGAAGATATGGATGTAATGCGTTTATATCATGAATATGAAAATACTGTAATAAATGGATTAAGAGTAAAATAAAAGAAAGAGGAAATAAAATGGAAACAAAATCAAGAAAAATGAAATTTACAGATTTAAAAGATATGTTAAACCAAACAGGAGAAGTATATGGAGATAGACCAGCATATATATTTAAAACAGAAGAAAAAGGAAAATTTAGAACAATAACACATAAAGAATTTAGAGAAAATATAAATGCATTAGGAACAACATTAATTCAAATGGGATTAAAAGATAAAAGAATTGCACTTATTTCAGAAAACAGATATGAATGGGAACTTTCATATTTAGCAGTTGCAGCAGGTGTTGGTGTAATAGTACCATTAGATAAAGCATTACCAGATAATGAACTTGAAAGTTTAATACTTCGTTCACAAGTTGAAGCAATAATATATTCATCAAAATATGATGTGATAATGAAGACATTAAGAGAAAAGAAGAATACTAATTTAAAATATTTTATTTCAATGGATTTAGAAGAAAATACACAAGGGATTTATGCAGAAAAAGCTTTAGTTGAAAAAGGAAAAAAATTATTAGCAGATGGAAATAAAACATATATAGATGCCAAAATAGATGCTGAAAAAATGGGAATAATGTTATTTACATCTGGTACAACAGCAATGTCAAAAGCTGTAATGTTATCACATAAAAATTTAGTAACAAATGTTATGGATATAATTCAAAGATTTGACTTAACAGATGAAGATAGATTTTTATCATTTTTACCATTACACCATGTATTTGAATGTACAGTTGGATTTTTATATCCAATATCAATTGGTGGATCAATTGCATTTTGTGAAGGTGTAAAACACATGGCAGAAAACATAAAAGAATTTGAAATAACAGCAATGATATCTGTTCCAGCAGTATTTGATATTATCTATAGAAAAGTAATGAAAACTATAGAGAAAAAAGGAAAATTAGCTAATTTAGAAAAAGGAAAGAAAGTTTCTCAATTTTTATTAAAAATGAAAATTGATTTAAGAAAACAATTATTTAAAGAAGTACATGAAAGTTTAGGACCAAAACTAAAATTAGTAGTAACAGGAGGCGCAGCATTAGATCCTGAAACAGAAAAAGGATTTAATGATTTAGGATTTGATGTAGAACAAGGATATGGTTTAACAGAAACTGCACCAGTAATTGCAGCAGAAACACCAAAATGTAGAAGGCTTGGTTCTATAGGAAAGAAATTTCCAAGTGTAGAAGTAAAAATAGATGATCCAGATGAAGAAGGAATAGGAGAATTAATGGCAAAAGGTCCATCTATAATGTTAGGATATTATGAAAATGAAGAAGCAACAAAATCAGCATTAGAATCTGATGGATGGTTCCATACAGGAGATTTAGCAAGAATTGATAAAGATGGATATATATATATTTCAGGAAGAAAGAAAAGTGTTATAGTATTAAACAATGGAAAAAATGTATTCCCAGAAGAAATTGAGAACTATATTATGAGAATACCTTATGTTCAAGAAGTAGTAGTATCGGGAGTTAAAGACGAATGTGGTAGCGAAGTAAGATTATGTGCAGAAGTATTTTTAAACGAAGATAAATTAAAAGAATTAGATATAAAAGATGCAGAACAAACTTTAAAGAAAGATATTGCAAAAGAGTGTTCAATATTACCAATGTACAAGAGAATAGGAAAAGTAGTAATTAGAGATAAAGAATTTGCAAAAACCACTACTAATAAAATTAAGAGATAAATTAAAGAATAATTGCCTTGGAGCAATTATTCTTGTATAAAAAGGGGAAAATAAAGAGTGGAACAAGAAATTTATAAAGAAAAGGAAATAGCTAACTTTCATATTCCAAGATGGGAAGAATTGCCTAATTTAGATTTATATGTGGATCAGGTAATATGCTTTTTAGATGATGCTTTATCAAATTATGCAAGTAAAGAAAAAGAAGGACATGTTATAACTAAAAGTATGATTAACAACTATGTTAAACATACGGTGATAAAACCTGCAATAAATAAAAAATATAACAAAGAACATATTGCAACCCTATTTGTTATATGTATTTTAAAACCTTTATACAGTATAAATGATATTGCAACCATGATAAAATCAGCAACAAAAACTATTCCAATGCAAATAATATATAACAATTTTTGCAATGAGTTAGAAGATGCGATTAGTGCTATATTTGCAGGTAAGGAATATATCCCAGAAGAGCAAACTACTTTTGATAAATATGTCTTAAAAAGAGTAGTATATTCTTTTGCTAATAAGTTGTATACTGATAAAATATATTTAAATAAATTTTAAAATAAAGACAAGAGTAAGCAACAAATTATTCTTGTCTTTTAAAATATATTTATTTGCTAAAAAATATTGCTAATTAAAATATTTAAATATATAATTAGTTAAACAAAGGAGTGGGTAGTTTGAAAAATACAAAAGTGGCTTTAATTGTAATAGCAATAATTACTATTTTATATTTAGTGCCTTGGGCACTGGAAGATAGAGGGTTAATAAATCTTGAAATAAGTAAGACCAGCTATACATCTGAGTTTAATATAATAGCAAGCCAAGAGAATGAAGATTTAGAAGAAGTAATACAAAATTATGCAAGAACCAAGAATTACAATGTAAATATTGAATATGCCGGAACAATAGACATAATGGATAAATTAAACAGTGGTGAAAAATATGATGCTGTGTGGATTTCAAATTCTATATGGCTTTATATGTTAGATAGTGATGTCAAGGTTTCAAATTCAAAATATACGAGCGTAAATCCGATAGTATTTGGTATAAAAAAATCAAAAGCTAAAGAGTTAGGTTTTACTAATAAGACTGTAAAAACTAAAGATATAGTAAATGCAATTTCTAATGGAAAATTAAAATTTAGTATGTCAAATCCAACAAGCACTAATAGTGGTGCATCAGCATATTTAGGATTTCTATATACACTAGCTGGAAACCCAGAAGTGTTGAAAAAAGAAAATTTACAAAATGAAAAATTAGTTAAAAGTCTAACTACATTATTTACTGGATTGGAAAGATCATCTGGAAGTGAAGATTTCTTAGAAGAGTTATTCCTTAATGGAAACTATGAGGCAGTAGTTACTTATGAATCTTCAATTATAAATATAAACAAACAACTACAACAACAAGGAAAAGAAACTTTATATGCAATATACCCTGTAGATGGAGTTTCAATATCAGACTCACCATTTGCTTATATTGATAATAAAAATGAAAGAGCAAAAGAAATATTTTTAGACTTACAGTCTTATATATTAAGTAATGAAGGACAAAAATTATTACAAGAAAAAGGAAGAAGAACATGGTATGGTGGTGTTAATTCTAATGTAGATAAAAGTATATTTAACCCAGACTGGGGAATTGATACTACTAAATACATTTCACCTGTTAAGTATCCAAGTACAGAGGTAATAAAACTAGCTCTTAACTTATATCAAACTGAGTTAAGAAAACCAGTACATGTTGTATTTTGCTTGGACTATTCTGGAAGTATGAATGGAAGTGGTTATAGAGAGCTGATGAATGCAATGAACTATATTTTATCAGATGAAGCAGCAAATGACTTTTTGCAATTTTCAAAAAAAGATAAAATAGACATAATACCATTTAGTGGAACAGTAATGCAATCTTACAGTACAGATAATGGTGAGGAAACAGAACAATTATTGGAAAATATAAAGAGAATTTCACCTAGTGGTACCACAGCTCTTTATCCGGCAGTAATAGAAGCTTTAATGAAACTAAGCGAAGAGGACTTAGAAAAATATAATGTTTCAATAATTGCAATGACTGATGGACAAGCAAATGTAGGAACATTTTCAGAACTTAATTCAATGTATAGTAGAAATGGAAAATCAATACCAATATATTCTATAATGTTTGGAAGTGCTGTGAAAAGACAATTACAAGATATGGCAACATTAAGTAATGGAAAAGTTTTTGACGGAAAACAAGATTTGAAGAGAGCATTTAAAGAAGTAAGAGGATATAATTAAAAGAAGAGGTATAAAACGTGAAGAATTCAACAATTGTATCTGCAATAGTGCGGTGGAGCATTTTTTGCAGTTCCATATTTAGGACTATCAATAGGTTTGCTACCATCACTAGTAATAGGAGCTAGTGCTTTTGGAGCAGGAGAACTTATATTAAGTAAAACCGAGAAAACAAAACAAGAAAAATTAAATATATATGAAGCTTTAAATGAAGCTAAAAATACAAATACCAAAATACAAAAAATGGTTTCTCAAGTAGAAAATTCTGAGTTAGCTAAAAATATATCAGAAATACATGTTACGGTATCAAAAATAATTGAGACAGTAGAAAAGAAACCAGATAGTTACAAAAAGATGAATAACTTTTTTAACTATTATTTACCAGTAACTATAAATATATTAACAAAATATGATGAAATTGAAAATCAAAAGTTAAATACAGAAGACAGCAAAAAGTTTATGGAATCAACACAAAAAATGGTTAAGAAAATAAATGAAGCTTTTAAAAAGCAACTGTCAAATTTATACCAATCTGATATGATAGATACTGACGCAGAAATGAAAGTGTTTGATACAATGTTAAAATCAGACGGTTATGATGTAGATGATAATGATTTTAAAATTTAATAAAGGAGGAGAAAATAGTGAGTAAAAAACAAATTATAGGGCTCGTAATATTTTTAGTTCTAATATTAATAATAGTTGGAATTAAATTTATAGGAGATAAAAAGGACTCAGTATCAGGCAAAGATCTAACAACAGTATATGTAGCAACAGGTGGAGGAAAAGAAGGATTTATTGCAAATGAAAAAGTAGTAAATATCATGGAAAACAAGTATAGATTAAATGTTGTTTATGATTCATGGAGTAATGGAAAATTAATCAAAAATCCATTAGTAAGAGAAGATGGAACCACTAAATATGATGCAATGTTCTGTTCTGATCAAAGATTTTATGATTATTATAAATTATCTCCAAACAAATCAGAAGGAGAAGCAGACAGATACAGAGTTTTAAATGGTGGGCTAACTTTAAATACTCCAATAGTAATATACAGTTGGGGAGAAGTTGTTGATGCTTTAGAAAAAGAAAAAATAGTAACTCAAAAAGATGGAGTATACTATATAACAGATATGCCAAAGCTTTTAAACTATATATTAACAGGCAAAAAATGGTCTGACATAGGATTAAAGCAATTATATGGAAATATAAATGTTGCTTCAACAGACCCTGTTACATCATCACCAGGGGCAACATATTATGGACTATTATTATCAATAATGTGTGAGAGCTCAATAAATAGCAAAAATTTACAAACTAATTTACCAAAATTAAAAGAATTCTATGAGAAGTCTGGATACATGAATAATACACCAGCAGATTTGTTTGAAAAATATTTAAAAACAGGTATGGGTGGAGAACCTATGATAGTTGACTATGAAAAAAGTATAATTGAATTTGCAAACTCAAATCCAGAAGGTTTTGAACAAGTAAAAAAGGACATACGTATATTATACCCAACTCCAACAATATGGAATTCACATTGTATAGCAACTTTTGATGAAAACGGAAATCAGTTCTACCAAGCGTTTGAAGATAAAGAAATTCAACAAGTTGCATGGTCTGAATATGGATTTAGAACTGGTATTACAGGTGGAAATTATGATGTTTCTGGATTAGGAATAGGAATTCCACAAAATATAACAAGTACAGTAACAAGCTTAAAGATGGATGTTTATAATCAGTTGATTGAATATTTAAAAAAATAAAATAAAAGGAGATTAAAAAATGGAAGAATTAGAATTAAAGGTTAATAAAGAATTAGATAAAGCTGAGGTAGAGAGCTTAGCTCAAGAATCAAAGAAAGTAACAGATGAAAAAATTGAAAAGTCATTAAATTATGATTTACTATCACAAGAAGAAAAAGATGCAATAGAAGAATTTAATAAAAAAATAAATGTTGAGGATGCTACACAAATATTACAATATGGAGCAAAAGCTCAAACTAAAATATCACAATTTTCTGATAGTGTATTAGAAGATGTAAAAACAAGAAGCACAGGAGAAGTAGGTGATTTACTAGCAGACCTTGTTGGTGAAATAAAATCATTTGACTCTGATATAGCTAATACAAATAAAACTGGATTAGGAAAATTATTTACTAGTGTAAAAAAACAATTAGAGAAACTAATAGCTGGATATGAAAAAATTGAAGTAAATATAGACAAAATTGAAGCAAGTCTAGAAAAACACAGATTGCAAATGTTAAAAGACATTACAATATTTGATACAATGTATGAAAAAAACTTAGAATATTTTAAAGAGTTGTCTTTATACATTATTGCGGGTGAAAAGAAAATTGAAGAATTAAGAAATGTAACTTTACCCGAATTACAAAAGAAAGCACAAGAATCAGGGGAACAACTTGATGCACAAAAAGTAAATGATATGGAGAATATGATAAATAGATTTGAAAAGAAAAT
>ERZ779671.1470-NODE-1470-length-9949-cov-2.232565_pt1 | contig 9949 bp, 5 predicted proteins | sample MGYA00511074_ERZ779671 | MGnify/ENA primary metagenome ERZ779671 (study PRJEB29588, sample SAMEA2158454) | human gut metagenome | biome: human gut; feature: human-associated habitat; material: faeces | place: Denmark | collected 2008/2010 ... | reverse complement strand
TTTGTATATGCAGCTTCGTAATGCAAGGAAATGTGCATATGATATTATTCAGAATAAAAAATATACACCTGATGAAGTCTGTCTTATACTTATTGAATATGCTATACGCATACAGAAGCATATGGATGATGAAAGGGACGATTTGATTGCCAATGTTGTAAAATCTTTTAAAGATGAAAAAATACGTGATAAGATTATAGCTGATGCAAAGAAAAAGAAAACATGTGATTCATTCAGAGGCTTTAAAGATATAGGCAGATTTTTTGAAAAGTTTGACGGAATGGAAGTGATTAACCCGGATTGGCTGAAGTATTGTGATATTCAGGAAAAGTTTATGAAATCTTGTCATGATGGTTCATCATATGAAAAATATGTAATTGAGTTTGAGGAATATTATAATGACAGACAGTTTGAGTACAGGCAGCTTCTTATGTACTATATTTACCGGTATTTTCTGGATGCAGTTTATGATATTAATATTGTGCTTAAAGTAAAAAATGCGATAATCGGATATGCAGCATTACGACATCTAGATGTTGCAGCGTGGGCGGCTAATGGCAAAAAACTTTCAAAGACCGAGCAGGTTGATATTGCACATCTTTATTCAAGACAATTTGAACATTCATATACTAATTTTGAAAAATATAGTGAGAAATTCATGAGCATGAGATGTTACGGATATAGCAGCTTAAGAAGAATGATGGTATGAGTTATAAAAATAAATAAAAATTATAAAAAAGACAATTATCAATAAAAAAAGGATAATTGTCTTTTTTTATGCAAAAACAAACATTCTGCGTCGTGAAAACAGCGTTCTACGTTGAATTACACCATTTTAGTTTTTGCTTAATATATAATAAAAACAGCAAAAAAATTATGAATCCAGCAAAAATTGAGGAAGAAATTATTCTGAATTTATTAAAAAGTGTATTGACAGAAAAATACCGGGGGGGGGTAAAATGTAACAGGAATTTATTAAATGTGAAAATTTTATAATAAGTAAATTCTTAAATTACATTTAAAGGAGAAAAATATGAGGTTGATTAAGAAATTGACAGGCTGCATAGAAGTAATTGCAGCGACAGCAGTAGTTGCAACAACATTATTTGGTGGTGTGACTGGAAAAGTAAGCGTTAATGCGGCAGAGGTGACAGATAAGCCAGTTTATTATTGGGAAGATGATGATACTGTAAATAAAAATGGTGTCAAATATGTAATGGACAAAGAAGATTCGGCGGCATTTAAGGAATATTTTGGATATTTTGATGATGATGACAGCCGACAGATGAATATTTTCTATGAGGACAGTACATTAAGAATTGATGCAGATAAGTCGGCATATGGTATAGATGCTGCTAAAGAAGTAGATGTTTATGCATATGAATTAAGCAGAGACGAGTCTGGAAAGCTTGTATTTGACAGAAAAGCAGTGTGTCTGCAAGGGGAAGGTGTTATTGGCGGTGGCTTTGTTGGCGCTTTTGAAGTTATGCCAATCAGCTTTAAAGGCTTCTCAGGTGAAAAGAAATATCAGAAGGCACAATTTACCAAGTTATATAATAGCAAAAGTGATGATGGAAAATTTCAGGCAGTAGTGAGGAATAGCTATAATATTGATTTTATTTATATAAATCTTAAATATGAAGCTTCAGATGGCGAGGAGCGGAATAATAATGTAATTATGATGCCTGACTATATGATAGATAAGACAGTCCTTCATTTAACCAAAGTTACAGATGATAAGACTGATGATGTAACAGATAACACATATACATATGATGCAACAGACAAGGACACACAGGTTGTTGACAATGAAACCTTTACAAAGCTTTTAAAGGAAAATGAGAATAAGGATATTGTAATTAAATCTAATAACAATGTTACATTTACATTTGCAAAGGGAACAATGAAGAGTGTTGATGGAAAGAACGAATATGACTTTTCGACAACGATTAATCCAGCTTATGCAGACACAATGCCATCATATGTAACAAAGGATAATTTCGTGTCACAGGTGAAGTTTAATTATTCAGGACAGCTTCCAGCAACAGCAAGTATCCGTATACCAGTTGGAACACAGTATGCAGGAAAGACATTATATTACTCATATATGAATAACGATAATACATTTGCAGACACACAGACAGTAGTAGTTGATGAAGAAGGATACATAACAGTAAAGCAGGAACATTGTTCAAGTTATGTTGTGACAAATAAAGCACCTGAGTATATTAGTTCAGGTTCTAAAGATACAGAACAGGATACACAGATAACAGAGAGTAATACAGAAAATGCTTCTACAGATACTTCTGCACCAACAGATGAAAATGTAGATACACCACAAACATCTGACAGTAATAATGTATACATATATGTGGCTTGTATCATATTCGCTTTAACAGGCGTTATTAAATATGGTAAGATGAAGAAAGTATATTAGAATAAATGGAATGAATACACTTAAGGATTTTTTGAATAATAATAAGAAATATGTATATTTAATGATAAGTATATTAGTCATAGCTGTTATTATAATTGTTGCTGTGCTTGTCAATATTATAAATAAAGGAAACAGAGATACTTCAGATACTGCAGGAGCGACCATTGAAAGCAGAGCAGACAGTCAGGTATTGACAGAAAGCACTATAGATAAAAGCAACATTAATAAAAATGGAGATAATGACAAAGCCGTGTCAACAGATAATGAGAGTGCAGAGAATAGTGATAATGATATAGCACAAAAAGATGACACAGAAGCATCGAAAGAGACTTCGGAGTCAGATGAACAATCACAATTAGCAGGAAATGATAATGATGTATCTAATAATAAATCACAAGAGCAATACATTTCTAGTGATAATAGTGGTTCAGATGATGAGGAAGGAGTAGCTGCGGATGATAATAATGTTAATCAGGATGTGTCTTCTGACCATATTGTATACAATGCTGACGGTTCTTTGAATTTGCAGGAGAGCTACTGGGAGTCATACAAAGGCTGGAAAGAGTTTCAGAATGCGATAGGTTCAAACAGCCAGTTTCAGCAGCTTATAAGTAAAGCCCAATCGAAGGGGATACCTGTAAGTGGAAGATGGTCATTGGTTGGAGAAAAAGGTAAGAATGTTTCAAAAAATGGTTCTCCAAAAGATGTACAGTATTATATTTATCCTGATGGATTAGATTATTATTATATGTTTAAATATGATGGCGATAATTTTTATTTTAATAAACAATATTTTATGAGTATAGGATATGTTGGAGATTCTGCTAGTCAGAATAATTTTGATAATAATATTGTATATAAAGCAGACGGAACATTAAATCTTCAGGAAAGCTATTGGCATTATGAAGATAGTGATTCATTATATGAAAGCATTAAAAGCACGCCAGAGTTCAAACAGGCTATAAATGGATTTAGAAGCATACAGATAAGATATCCTAAAACAAGTGGAAAAATTACTGCAAAGACACAGCAATGGATTGTTGTATATCCTGATGGAAGCGAATATCATTTCTTATTTGACGGTTATAACTATCGTAAAATGCCTTTGTGGAATGATTAGTGTACACAAATAAAAATGTATTAATAACAAGTGCATTTTATAATATACCCCTAGATTTTAAAGTGTTTCAAAATCTAGGGGTATATGTTATATGCTATTTAATGACATCGCTCTTTTAAATATATTCAAAATATTCCAACAATTTCTTATATTCATCCTGTGATGCACGGCAGGTTTCTAGTAAATAACCTTTTTCATCATTGTATTCATTTAAGCCTCGTCTATAATAATCTTTCATAGTATCATAAATAATAAAAGGGCAGATGTTATTTTTCAGACATTCTTTAAACATTATAAGTCTGCCAACACGTCCATTTCCGTCCTGAAATGGGTGTATTTTTTCAAATTTATAATGAAAATCAATTATATCCTCAAAGGTTATATTGCTGTTTTCCCTATAGTCTTTTAATAGACTCTTGATAGCGGTTGGGACTTTGGGAGGGTGTGTTGTTTCAATCATATCACCAATGACATTAGGGCGTTTCTTATAATCGCCAACTGCAAACCATTCTTTTTGACTATCCGTTGTTCCACTTTTTAATAAGAGATGAATATGTTTTATAATATCTTCGGAAAGTTCTTTATCCGCAATTTTTAAAATATAATCAAAACATCTGAAATGATTAACAGTTTCTATGATGTCATCTACTTTTTCAACGCCATCAGTAATACCTATAGTCTTGGTTTCATAGATACTTCGTGTCTGTTCTTCTGTCAACCGGCTTCCTTCCATATGATTTGAATTATAAGCTATGCGTATCTGGGTCTGATGATATAGACCCCCTTTTAGTTTCATTTCCATTTCTTCACGAAGTCTGAAAAGAGTAGTATTTTTATCAATTTCTTTTTCATATGACAGAATAGCACCGGGCTGGCAGTCAAAAAAATCACAAAGACTTTGAATTGTTGACATTGAAACATCTTCATTTTTGGAGAGTTTTGCCATAGTTGCTGAGGAAATTCCGATTTTATTTTTTAGCTTTTCTTTTGTGATTTCCTGTTCTTCCATTAGTAGAAATAATTTTTTGTATGAAATCATAGAATACCACCTTTCTGTACATACATAGTATATTATATATATTTAGATTTGTAAATATTTAATGTTTAGATATTGAAAGTAATATAATTTCACTAATTTGGTAGTTGCTGTAAAGGCATTTTGTGGGTATAATATATATAGATATAATTATTAGTATATGAAGGGATACGATATTAAAACTTTTGATAAGAAATTAAATAAATTATTGAAAACCAATTAATATAATGAAAAAGGACTGTCACCATAAATGACAGTCCTTTTTATGGTGGTGTATATTTATATACACGCCTGAAAATAAAACACTCCATCCTCAGTAAAGAAATCATATACACCGTTATATTTCTCAATCACAGATATTATGCTTCTGATACCAATACCGTGGCCGGCTTTATCCGATACAGGAGTATTATTAACGAATACAGGTTCAACAGCATAAGTATTAGTGATGTTAATACATAATTTATTGTTTTTATCAAACACCTTTACTGTGATAATACGGTTTGAATTAACCTCGCCGTAGTCAGAAGTGCAGCCGGAATTGTAGTCAGAAGCAGTGTCGGATATGCTGCTATATGAATTATTAATAGATGTCCTGGCTGTCTGTACAAGCTTGCAGGCATTTATGGCATTTTCAAGTGCATTTGCAAATAGACTGCAAAGGTCAGTTGGCTTGTAGTCAGCAAGGTTGGCGGCAGTAACTGACACTTGTGTGGTGATATTATATTTGTCAGCTTTGGCAATATAGGAAGATAATATAAGGTTGACAGCTTCATTAGCACAGTATCTTGTTATTTGGCTGTTGTTAAGACTGGTACATATCTCCCTGATATAATCCTGTGCCTGTGCGTAGCTGTTATCATTAAGACAGCTTTGTATAAAGTTCATATGGTGTCGAAGGTCGTGGCGGTATATAGCTGCCTGTTTCTGATAGTCCGATAACTGGGCAATCTCTTTTTCTGCCTGTGCAGCTGCGGACAAGAGAATGATATTTTCACGCTCGGCGGGGGGTTTTTTTTTTTTTAACAGAGCCAGTATAACTGTTGATAATATAAAATAGAGTATGACAATAAAGCTGTCCATAAATTCTATAACAACAGCTTCTCCGCGGTATAACAGGTCTGTGTATACAGTGAATGCGTACTCTAAAATATAATAAGTAAGAGGCAGGAGAAAGAACATTGATATAATGGTCTTTGATTCGTTCTTAAGCCTTATTATGTAAGGAGAAATGTATTTAATTACAATAAATATAAGTGGGATTGTAATAATAATAGTTACAATATCTGATATCATAGGAATATCTTTGAAAATGTAAGCGGCAGCAGTGCCGAACCATTTTCTTGGGGTACACATAAGATAAGCCGACAGAACTGCAATTGATGAAATGTATATATTCTTATGGCAGACAAATTTTATGACAAGAATTAAAGGTATATGTATAAGGAAAGGATAGCTTTTATAAAGCACATTCTGACCAAGTAGCAGATAGCATACAGCCTGAAATAACGCAAATGTGAGAGTTGTATATATAAACAGCTTATGGTTATCTTCCAAGCGTATATCAGCAAAATAAAATGATACAATAATGCCAAAGATAAGAACAAAGATATAATTAATAAGATTTAATAAAGTAGAAATATACATATAGCCCCCTGTTATTCTTCCATCTGGAAAGTTAAATACTGCTTCTTGATTTCAACGACACGGCGTTGTGCCAATGGAACTGTTTTGTTATTGCTCAGATGAATTTCATTACTAATAATGGTACTTATGTAGTTCATATTTACAATATATGAACGGTGTGGAAGAATAAATTCCTTGTGAATACTAAGTGTATCACATATTGAGGAGAATACATCGGTTGATGTTATGTGTTCTCCATTTTTAAGATGAATAGTTACCTTGCGGTTTAATGCTTCCGCATAGACAATATCAGATGTACGGATTTTGTGTATACCTGAATTGTTCTTAATAATTATGTTGTTTGTCTGTTCGATGTGAAAGAAGTCTATTAAATCATCAAGCGTAGTATACAGGCGTTCTTTGTTCACGGGCTTTAACAGATAATTAAATGCCTTTACTTCATAGCTGTCTACTGCAAATTCGGAAGATGAAGTTAAGAATATTATAGGTGCGGCTTTATCAAAGGTACGGATTTCATTAGCGAGTGCAAGTCCGTTCATTACTGGCATAATAATGTCAAGAAAATATATGTCAAACTTCTCAAATCCAGCAGTAGAAGCAAGCTCGACACTGCTGTTATAATATTTCACTGTGAAGCTGATATTAGATGAGGCTTCATAATTATCTAAAAGTTCTCTTATAATACCTAATTCGTATTGGTCATCATCACATACGGCAATCTTCATAGTAATCTCCACTTCTAACAATTAATACTTACGTTATTATATATTTCTTTTTGATAAAATTCCATAGAAATTTACATTGTTCGCGTTGAAAAATGTAGGTTGATATGATAAATAGTGTTAATTAGCTGATTTATTTCAATTATTGTGTTATATAACTGAAAAAGGAGGTATACGGAATTCTGTATACCTCCTTTTTATGCTTAAAAGCATAAGTTTAAATGGATTAACTAAAACAATGTTTAATTATCTCTGAACTCTGGCACCAGCTCCACCAACGATACCTTCAACTTCCTTAAGAGAAGCCATTGTTGTATCACCAGGAGTTGTCATAGCTAATGCACCATGAGCAGCACCATAGTTAACAGCCTTTTCAGCGTCTTCAAATGTCATAAGACCATATACAAGACCTGAAGCGAATGAATCTCCGCCACCAACTCTATCCATGATTTCAAGTCCATCATACTGAGCAGCTTTGTAGATTTCACCATCAGCCCAGCAGATTGCTGACCAGTCATTAACTGTAGCTGTCTTAACCTGACGAAGAGTTGTAGCAACAGCCTTGAAGTTAGGGTATGTAGCAGCAGCTTCGTTAATCATCTTCTTGTAACCATCAAGGTTAAGAGTCTTAAGGTTCTCATCGTTACCTTCGATTTCGAAACCAAGGCAAGCTGTGAAGTCTTCTTCGTTACCAATCATAACGTCAACATACTTAGCAACTTCCTTATTAACTTCCTGAGCCTTAGCTAAACCGCCAATAGCTTCCCACATAGATGGTCTGTAGTTAAGATCGTAAGATACGATTGTACCGTACTTCTTAGCTGCCTTACAAGCTGCAATAACAGTTTCACAAGCCTGTTCAGAAAGAGCAGCATAGATACCACCTGTATGTAACCAACGAACACCTAAGCCACCATCGCTCTTGTTCTTGAAGATGTAATCAAAGTCGAAATCTTCTGGAGTAGCCTGAGAAATAGCTGTGTTAGCTCTATCTGAGCAACCCTTGGCACCACGGATACCGAATCCTCTTTCTGTGAAGTTGAGACCATTTCTGCAAAGACGACCGATACCATCTGTCTTCTTCCAGCAGATAAGGGATGTATCAACACCACCCTGTTCGATGAAGTCCTTCATAAGAAGACCTACTTCGTTATCAGCGAAAGATGTGATAACAGCAGTTCTCATACCGAAGCACTTGTGAAGACCACGGATAACGTTATATTCTCCGCCACCTTCCCATGCTCTAAAGCTTCTTGCTGTACGGATTCTTCCTTCGCCCGGATCAAGACGAAGCATTACTTCACCTAAAGATACAGCATCAAATGTGCATTCTTCAGCTGGTCTTAAATTTAATTTCATTTTTTAGATACCTCCAAATAAATTTTTACATAATCATATTAACATATAATTTAGATTTAATCTATATATTTAAGTAAAGTTTTGTATAAAGCTGTCAATTTTCCACTGATTAAAAAGAATATTGGTAAGTTACATTATATATAAATTGAAATATAATGTATTATGTAAGATGTAATGCAATTTATAAAAAGTGAAATGTTAAAAAAATATACATAATTATTGAAAATAGAACTTTTTGCTTATTGAAAATATTGTGGAGATATTGTAAAATATTTCTAAAATAGTATACCAATGAATAATATTTATGAAATGAGGCATATATATGAGCAATATCAAGAAGTTAAGAAAACTCAAAATCCAATGGAAAATATTGCTTTCAGCAATGCTTGTTATATTCGTATTTGGCGGATATATGGTATTTGCTAAAGCTGATTCCAGTGTCACTGTATCAGTGACAACGACAGCAACAATTGTTAATCAGGGCACAGAGTCGAACAGCATCGTGGCAACTATGTCGGGAAGAGATGAGAATAATGTCAGTCAGGATTCACCGGATAATTATAAGCCGGCAGTAAGAAATCTTAAATGGACAGTATCCAACTCTGATATTATTAAATTTGTCGTAAGTGATAGTGCGGGAACTAAATATGCAGACACAGCAGAAGGCACTGCCAATCCTACAATATATGGTAATAGAGCAGGTAAGGCAACAATTACGGCTACATATTATACTAAGGCTTACGGACCAGACGGTAGCATTACTTATGAAGAAGAGCTTGGAAATGACTCTGTAGATATCATCGTTCCTTTAAAGATTAACAGCTTTAAGGCATACAGAAATGGTGTAGAGCTTACAAAAGAAGAAATGCTTTGTTATCAGGTAGGAGATATTATTGAGATAACATCTAATGCCAATGATAATAATAAAATATTTGTTGAAACAGACAATGATAAGACAGGAAGTCTTTCTAAAGATGGTATTGTAGAGAAAGTATCATCTTCAGGTGCTAAAGTAACACTTAAGATTGTCGGTGGTGGTAGAACTAATCTTAAAGTAAGAACAGCAGATGGTGATGGTATCAATTCTCTTACAGCAACATACCAGATAACATCAAAGGTCGAATACACTGATGGAGTTGCTAACTCAGAAGGACATTCTATTCAGAAGCTTTCTGATGGTACAAGATTTATTACATTATCAGATAAAGATTTTGAAGACTTTAAAGAAGAAGCAATTCCTTCTAATATTAAGTATCCAGCAACAGCAGGTGTTACATATGTATCATCAGATACAGACGTAATTACATATAAGGCTGGCAGCGTAAAAGGTGTTAACGCAGGTGTAGCCCAGGCAACAGCAGGTGTTGCAAGTATTGATGTACAGGGTAACATAGGCTGGGCGACCAAAGATGTAGTTAATGTTGTTGTACCATTTAAGAAGCTTGGCAATGATGTAAGCAATATGAATGTGGGTGACTCAATACAGCTTAAGACTTCTGCTAAATCAACAGAGGTTACCTGGTCAACATCTGATAACAGCGTACTTCAGGTTGATGCAACAACAGGTCTTGTTACAGCAATGGGAGCTGGTAAAGCTACTATATATGCAACAAGAGTTGACGATGAAC
>ERZ779671.1467-NODE-1467-length-9957-cov-3.151889_pt1 | contig 9957 bp, 9 predicted proteins | sample MGYA00511074_ERZ779671 | MGnify/ENA primary metagenome ERZ779671 (study PRJEB29588, sample SAMEA2158454) | human gut metagenome | biome: human gut; feature: human-associated habitat; material: faeces | place: Denmark | collected 2008/2010 ... | reverse complement strand
TGGAAAAACCGGAACCGGACGGATAGATGAGAAAGATACGAACGGATGGTTTATCGGATATGTGATTTCGGATACAAACACTTACATCTTTGCAACCAATATACAGGCTTCTGACTACGCGAACGGTAAAACCGCATCTACACTCACATTGGCGATTCTGTCGATGCTTCATCTCTGGGACGAATCGTAGGAAGCTCCAGCTCCTTTTCCTCTACGTGATTGGATAAGATTCGAAATGTTCCATCCGAAAAAGTCTGTACAACCAGCTTATTCACAAATGCACAATCAGAATTTTTATCTGGCCAGACACCATCTACATACAGGCTTAAAGTTCCATCTGCATTATATTGATAATCAACCACTTCTCCAAAAGGTGAATATGGATAATTGTACACAATATCCTGATAATACACATGTTTTTCCGCATCATAGATATATGCATTTCGGAGCTGTTCTATGGTAACCGGAAGATATGTTGTCATAATCCGTTCAAACAGGTCGCCCGGAATGCAATCTGTAGATTCTCTATATGGCTCGCCATATGCAATATGATATAAATCCTCAAAAATTCCATCCATCAGAATATCACTTGCCGTCTCTGTGTTCCAATCTATCAAAAGCAAATTGTATTTTTGATAATCCAAACCGGATACATATTTCTCCGTCAATGCCTTACACGTATCAGAAAGTGGTTTTACACGCCAATAATTACACAGACTCGCATGTACGGGAATATATTTGTAAGCATAGATAAAATATCCCTTCTCTGTATAATTGATAAATTTGACATCATATGCATTTCTTCCGATCATCGACGGTCTCTTGTTTTCATCTGGTCGAATACCAACATAATACGTTTGTAATTGCCCATTACGATGTACAAATGTAATTCCTGTCAGCAGCCCATCCTCCAACACACTATATACAGTTACATCTGCATCTACGCCCTCCTGAACCGACTCATAAAATGCGACCAGCAAATCACCATTTCTCATATCTTCGCCATCAGTTACCGCCACGACTCCAGAGTTTGCCAGTCTGCTTACCACCTCACTTCTCTGTTCGTCCGTAAAATTCTTTATATTCGATGTATAAAATAATCCATCTTCAAGTTCTACGTGTTCATACACATCCCAGATGCTTTCTGCATGCTCCATGATTGATGCATCTATCTGCTCTTTTTCCTCATTCGTCAGCAATTCTGTTTCCGGCTTTGGAAATATATTGTTTTCATCCGAAATCCCATACCGTTCCTGCCATTCCTCATCCGTATAACGATCACTATGCCACCAATGTTCTCCCTCGGAATTATTTATTATGCGATTTTGCAAATAATGAATTGTACCATTTTCATTTTTTACTGTTACCATATGTGCAAATAACCGGGAAGTATTTTTCAAAGGAAAAACCGCATTTACTGTAAGTGTCATTGAACCATCTGCATTTTGCACACAACCGACAACCTCGGAATACGGAATTTCCGCATAATCTATCTCATCCATACTCCGTGGTCGGAAAAGATATGTTTGTGTGTCCGAATTATACCGAAGCAGTTTGCGCAATGTATCAACCTCAATCGGAAAATGTTTCCTTATTACATTTTCGAATTCATCCTGTGGAATCTGATATTCCATTCCAACCGACAAATCCTCGCTCCTTTTGTATGGACATTCTTTCTGATAACATTCCTGATAAAATTTGACAAAGATATCATAGAAATCCAGCTGTCCCCAATGTTCAGCGTCCCAATCTACAAGAAATACATTATTCAAACTATACGAAATAGGTTCTATATAAGCTTCATTCATTGCCTTATACGCCGCATCTAATGCTTCCACACGAAACGCAATATGTTCCTCTTCCGGTGCCGCAAGCAACGCCGACATCTGATTCGAAACCCAATACCCTTCTATAAATAAATATCCCTCCTGCGTATAACAAAACTCCGTTGCATCATACTCCTGCAAATCTGAAATCTCCATTTGTTGATTATGATATTGTATACACTGTTGCTCAATAGTCACTTTTTCCCCACGTGACAAAAGACGATATACCCAAAACTTCTGATCCACGGCAATACGAAATATAATACAGTCTGCATCCTTTGTCTGTTTTTTACTCTGAATAAACGCCTGCAATTGTTCTGCACATGCCATATCGATTTTGTTTTCCACATCAATAGCAACATATCCAAGTGAGCCAATCCCCTGCACAACCTGCGTTTGTTTTTGAACATCCGTTATATCATTGCCGGCATCATCATAAATGGATTGATAGACACGCAAGCACTGATCCAGAGTCCCTTCATCTAAAATACCAGTCTGCTCCTCTTCGCTTTCAATTCTGATATTTCCCTTTCCGTTGTTGTGCAAACACCCTGTCAAAAGGAATATCATACTTATCACCATAGCTATCAAGCGTTGTTTTTTCATCTGTTTTCCTCCTAATACTACATTTGTAATATTTATATATTACAGCTGTAGTATTAGTTTGTCAAATCAAACAACATCCCCGATTAACGCAATCCCACGGATATGAATTCCACCCATATTTTAACGTCGTATCAAACTGTTTCGGATAATCGAACACCACATCCTTGCCTATCGTTATAAAATACCGCGGCAATTTATTCCCATGATACCCATCATTTGAATTCATCTCATACAAAGCGCAATGAATCTGAAATTCCGCTTTTTCATCCATCAGATTATAAAGTCTGCTCTGCAATTTGCTCCATCGTTTTCCCATTGTACTCCTCCTTGGGGACGCTTCTTTTTATGTACACTACGATAGTCATATGATCTTGTCAACAAAAAAGACTTCCCACTTTTGGGGAAGCCCTTTCTGCATCTATATCTGTAACTACTTACACTGACATCATAAATGTATCTCTTATTCTCCGGACGTATCAATCTCCCCGGCAGCATTGCTGATTGTAGTTTCTACATCTACAACCTCCGGTCCATCCGCAAATGCTTCCGTATTATTTGCTTCTTCGGTTGCGCTTACCTGTTCCTTTTCTTCTTCATCCTCCCACAGAGATTTGTGTTCTTTGCGTTTCTGAATCTCTAACATAGCTGCAGCATTTTTTGCCATCATATAAAGCTTCGGATCAAATTCCATCAGCTTCTTCTCATCTTTCGCCGGAACCTTGTCCCCATGCATAATGCGCCTTGCAACAAGCATGATCTTGTTCATCTCTTTCGCCTGATCTGCCATAGCGTCCGACTGCTGTTTGCTTGCTATCTTGTCCGAGATCATGCGCCACTGTTCCATCAGTTTGTCCATGTAATCCTGATATTCCTGTCTCTTCTCATCGACAGCGTTGTATTGCAACTCCAGAATCGCCGACTCATCCTTGTAAACTTCCGCGCCATTCTCGGTCGTCTTTATCTTCTCTTCGAGTTTCTGTTTCTGCGCATACAATTCCTTCTGCTTCGAGTAATAGGTTTTGATCTGTACGTTGTACCGCACTCTTGCATCTTCAATCTTCATACCTGTCACCTCTATCCCCGGAAATCAAATTTCTGTCCAACGCTCTTTTCGCTTTCTGTGAGTACATTTCGCTCAGAGTTATCATATGCATAAGAAGAAACTTTGTTGATCAGCTCTTCCATTGAACCAGCTGTGATCTGCACGTATTCCTTCTCATCTGCAATCGTTGTTTCCTCATTTTTGGATTCTTCCGCTCGCTTCTCATCGGCCTTCTTTTCTGCTGTTTTTTTCTCAGCAAGCTTCTGATCTTTCGCCTTTTCCGCTTTCTTCTGTGCAGCCTTCTTCTCTGCTGCTTTCTTTTCCGCCTTCTTTTTCGCCGCCTTTTCCACAGTTGCAAAGAAGGTTGCCTTTCCATTTGCGTCAACCGACATACCAAAGTTATTTACACTGGCACCGCTGCTTGTCAGACTGTTTTTTGCCTCCTGCAGCTTTGCCTGTGACATCGCAATAATTCCTTCATATTTTCTCCGGAAAGACTCATCCGTTGCCATCTTCTCAATTTTCTCATCGTCGATCAGAACAACCTGCTTGCTCGCATTTCCATATGCCGCCGCATTTGCCTGCACCTGTGATTTCATGTCCTTGCTTACAAGTATAAAATCCATATTTCCAAACTTGGCTTTCAGTTTGTTGTAATAGTCCTTCGCTTTGTCAGACAGCTCCACATCTCCAATCACCGTCCCATATCCGTTCTTCGTTGTAGGGACGAGAGAACTCGTCGTATCGGCTGGGTTGAAGGTCGTTGTCTTCACGCTGTCTGTCTCTGTTTTCTGTACATCTGTTTTCTCCGCATTCTTCCGGTCTGTCTTCGTGTTATTCGTGCGGGTGTTGTTCCACGTGCTGTTCGTCTGCTGATATGCAGATACTCCATATAAATTTGCCATTTCTTTCTCTCCCTTCGTCTAATATGTAATGCCCCCTCACATCTGTTCGGCGGCTGGTCGTCGGAACCGATCCTAAATATGAACTTCGTTCATATCGGTTCCTCCTCATACCTGTGCTGTAAAGCTTCCTCTGCCACTGTGATTGCGTCGCAGAAATCGTTCAATTTCCTCTGTTATCTCTGTAAATGTCTGTGCAGCCTCCTGCTGCCTGCGTGCCATGCTTGCATCACCGGCTGTCTTCGGCGATTCCGGCGGTTTTATTTTTGCATGTGTTTCTACATTTGCAATTTCTACCGTTTCGTATACATCAGACATTTCCGATTTTACATCAGATTGCGGTTCATCCACTTCCTCATCCGCTGCATCTGCCTTATTTTTATTGTCGACTTTTGAATCTTCTGTCGTTTCTGCCTGCTCTGTATCCTTTTGATGCTCCATTTTCTCCGCAGGTTCCTCTGCAGCCTCCCTGCGTAGCTCCTGCTCTTCCGGAAGCTCCTCATATGCCCGACTCTTCTCAAACGCCTGATGTGCATCACGGATCATACACACTTCATTATTCAGCCGCTGCATAAGCACTACCTTCTTGTCCTTTGGAATATACGGATTGCTTGCGATTTCCTTTGCCTGTGCCGCAAAGCTTCCCATACGATTCAATTTAAGTCGCTGTACATCTTCCTTTGTCCGGCAATTTTTCAGTGCATTTTCATACGCTTTCTTCTCCGTCTGTGCTTTCTCATATTCTGCAAGTGCTTCCGGATCATGTTCTTTCAGATATGCGATTTCCTCTTCCGTCAGCGTTCCGCCGGTTTTCAACTTCGTATACAGCTCACTGGTCGCAGAACGCTCCCTCTCCGTCTGCGCCTGTCGTTCCAGACTGTCCAACAGGATCTCATCCTGCGTCATACCCTCTGTATCCTTCTTACTGTTGATATCCTGTTTCTTTTTCTGCCATTTCAGATCCAGCATTTGCAGACTGACCTGACTCTGAATCGTTCCTGTATACATCGTCTCACCTCCCGATTTATACTGTTTCACCTGCGTTTCCATAATACAGGCTCCGATCTTTTTATCACAACTATAAATTACGCATTTTCACATAGGAAATAAGCCCACTACAAGGGTAAAGAAATAATACAGAAATAGGTATAGTAATCCCCTATACCTCTGAAAACCTTATTACTTCATCCTTGAAGTTTTTGAGCTCAATTCCTTTTGAGCTTTTATATGTATGTTATCGGCTGGGGTAGGGGATTTGTTAACCTTTTAATTCAAGTAATATAAATAAAAGCCAAGAATATATAAATATATCTCTTCTAATCTAAACAGACGTACAAGCCATAGGTTCCACTTCAATCCCCAACGGATCACATACTTTTCTAAGACTTTCTGCATCACGTTCATTTCCGAAAATGAGCATTTTCTTCAGATTTGGGAACTGCTCCATCTCCGATTTTGTTACTTTTCTGAAATCAAATCTTTCGTCTCTTCCGTCCCACTCTGGTGCAATCTGCATATAGATTTCATCGGAACCATCCATATTAATTTCTTTGACCAGCCCTGCAAGACTTGCCGGAATCGGTAATTCCTTAAAGAAGCTTACCGCGGCGCGTACATTTTTATCTGTTTCAAGATTCCAATGTGCTTTTTTGAAAATCATATAATCGTATATATCAAAATATGGCTTCAAGACTTCCTGATTGTACATGAGTTCCTGTATTACGGCGAGCTTAAAATTAAATGTATCGAATATCAGACAAGTTTCATCAGGAACAGTGATATTATAGTTCTCATCACTCTTTGGACGTTCCGGTCTGAATCCGATATATACATCTAATAGAATTTGATCCCCATCATAGACTGGAATATCTTTTCTCTTTCGTTCATCTTCTACTTTCAGGACAATATCCATATGAATCTGCCGAACCATATTCCCCTGCTCATCCTTAATTTCTGAATTATAGCCGTAGCCTAGAATATATGGATATAATCTGTCGCGTGACATATTTTGATTTAAGACTTTTAGTCCACCAATATAACATTTTTCTGTCTTTGATTCTGCGAATACGTTTTCCCCTGTAACATACAGCGTCATAGATGTGATATTATGGGCATCATCTATATAGGCCTTCTGTTTTTTCAAGTTCCGAAGATATGCAGTTGCACCCTCAAATGATATTCCCAGCTCATCATAGAAATATTCACAATGATTATCACTTTGAACATTTATCCTGGCCTCTCCAAATAATGCACGTATATCTTCATAGGAAAGTGGAAATGTCAGCAAATTGCCATTCAATACTACACCATTATCCAAAACCTCTACCTGATTCATTACTTATTGCACCCCCTCTTTCAATGTTAAATAGAAATTTACGAATATATTGTACCATAACAACTATAATCTTCAAACAATAATCAGAATCAATGGCATATTGCACAAAAAGAGGAAACATCACACATGCTTCCTCTTTCCTTGCTCTTACTTATATTACCATCTGAGATATTTTGCTTAAATCCATATCGATGAATAACCTCTCTTACCGGAGCAATCCACTTTCCTTTAGCAAAATCTCCAGATCGGTTCCTTCCACAGCTTTTATTACTTTCTTTAAGACAATCTTTTCTTTGAGAGAAAGCGGAAGTTCATCAATCGGCTTTTTATCAACTGCATAATATGCAGCCCGCAGCAATTCCCGTACATCGTACTTGGAACCCCACACTTCCGGAACACCACGATCTACGTTCATAAGTGTGTAAACTGCTTCCATACCCGTACGGATGGAGTATTCTGTTGTGAAAATAGTATCTCTCGGTGTCTCTGCAAACTGTCCCAGGAATGCAAAATTAACAGCGCCTTCCGGAACAACGAGCGGACGATCGCTTTCTTTTCTTGGCTGGAAGAACGCATTGATGTATGGCATGAAGCAGGTTGTTGTATTGCAGCGATTTTTTGCCCAATCGTCAATCTGATCTGTCGGCACGCCAATGTGATACAGCCACTCCCGGCAAACTTCTTCACCTGTACAATCCCGCATTGCCTTCTTCACATAATTTCCTTCTTTATTCGTTGTAAGTGCATATACCCAGATCAAAACCGTATTTTTATCCTGCGCTTTAAACTGCGGCTGGCGATTGATTGTCCACGAAAGATACCAGTTATCGGTACTATCCTTCACTGTCACAATTCCTCCGGTTGTTACCTTTCCTTCTCTCGGATCACGCTTGCAAATGCTGATAATCTTCTGGATAATCTCTTCATCCGAGGTTTCTACAGTTGCGCTCATCCAGTTTGTTGCTTCAAAATCGTCGCAGAATTTATCCGGATTACCATACTCACCATTCTTTGCCTGTGCAGCAATATTCTTCCACAAATCCCAAGATTCGCCTGCACCGTTTTTAATCCGGCTCAAATCCGGCGCTGTATTCTGATCTCCATAGCAGGAAGTATCTGTACAGCATCCATTTGTTATAAAGACCAAATCATCCTCGATCAAATCAATTGTACCCGGTTTTCCATCCTTCTCATATACAATCTGTGTGGCAGTTTTTTTACCATTTTCATCTTTGATGACAACATTTTTGACATCCATGCCATACTCGACTGACACACCGTGACTTTCGAGATATTTTACAAGCGGAAGAATCATGCTCTCGTATTGATTGTATTTGGTAAAGCGGAGTGCAGAAAAATCCGGAAGTCCATCAATATGATGGCAGTATCTGCACAAATACCGTTTCATTTCCAATGCAGATGACCATCTCTGGAATGCAAACATGGTCTGCCAGTACAACCAGAAATTTGTGTCCCAGAAGGAATCCGGCAATATCTCACTGATTTTCTTATCCTCCAAATCTTTTTCCGGTGTCATAAACAACTTTGACAATGCCAGGGCCGAATCCTTATCAAGTGTAAATTTCTTATCTGTATGTGCATCCTGTCCGCATTTCTCCGAAGCCCTGCAAAGGGAGTAATTCGGATCATGCTTGTTTAACCAATAATACTCATCCAGAACAGAGACGCCCGGTGTCTCTATCGAAGGAACATCCCGGAACATATCCCACATACATTCAAAATGGTTGTCCATTTCTCTTCCGCCACGCATGTAGAAGCCTTTTCGGACATCCTTTCTTCCATCACAGCTGCCTCCGGCAAGATCCAGCTTCTCAAGGAAATGAATACGCTCTCCCTTTACCTGCCCATCTCTCACCAGATAAAAAGCGGCAGAAAGCCCCGCTAATCCTGTTCCAATGATATATGCTGATTTCCGGTCAGCGCCCTCCGGTTTTTCCGGTCTTGCAAATGCTTCATAAGTTCCTGCTGAATAATACATAATAAACACACTCCTTTTTTGTTTAAACTGTGACATTTTTCTTTGTTTCCATATACACAGTATATCCACAAAATCTTCTTCCTACTATGCACAAAAAAAGAGAACTGTCATAGAAAGCGACAATCCTCTTACATTGCATCCATATACGACAAACCAGCAGATTTGTCGTAATCAGCTCTTGTTCAGTTTTGCATTATTCAATGCATGTGCGAAAGATCCCTGAATCAATGCATTCAATCTTTCTATGATCTGTTTCGGATCCTCCTTCATTCCCTTGTCAATCCATTCTAACACCAGACCAACAAATCCATATTTGTAAAAATCCGCAATGAATGCTTTATCCTCTTCCCGCACGACCATACCTGCCGCTTTTTCTTCGAGTACATCATATATCAGCTGATATGTCACTTTATACAAATAGCGGTAAATATATCCTCGCGGAGCATTATGATAGATGTTGACAACAAAAGGCTCGTCCTTTTTCAGCAGATGAAATATTGCCAGAAATCCTTCCTGCCATGTATCATATGTTTTATTCTGTTTCAGTACATGATCTGCATCTGTTTCGCAAATCCATTCAATCAACTCATATATATCATGAAAATGATAATAAAAAGTCTGACGGTTTATCCCACACTTTTCCGTAATGTCATTGATTGTTATTTTATCAATTGATTTTTCTAATAATAACTCCTTAAACGCAAATGCGATTGCAAACTTTGTCGTTGCCTTGCTCATGCTGCCTGACACCTCCTATCTGTTCCGCTGTGTTGACCGGAATTGGGTAATTGGGGGAGATTTCAACATCTTCCCCCAATTCTTTCCTTGTATATTTTACCGTCATTGGGTGATTTTTGCAAATTCAAATCATTGTCCCCATTCGTTTTTCTGTTTTTTTCTATTTAATTGGGGGATTTTTCCTATTTACAATTTTTTACCCAAAACTGCTCAATAGTAAAGCATATACAATCCGCCGTGCATGACAACCACGCTTCGCGTGTTTGTCTCGCGGGCTCACGCCCTATATCCAGAACTCACGTATATCTCTTGCGATTGCTTCGCAATCACAAGCGCATAGACATTCGTCGAATGTCTATGCAGATAAAAAATAAAAGCCAAGAGTATGCAAGCATACTCTCGGCTTTATTATTTTATCAAATATACACTCGACTCAAAGTCGTTGCAGTATTACTCGATAATTGTAGCAACACGTCCTGAACCTACAGTTCTACCACCTTCACGGATAG
>ERZ779671.1449-NODE-1449-length-10073-cov-4.667099_pt1 | contig 10073 bp, 9 predicted proteins | sample MGYA00511074_ERZ779671 | MGnify/ENA primary metagenome ERZ779671 (study PRJEB29588, sample SAMEA2158454) | human gut metagenome | biome: human gut; feature: human-associated habitat; material: faeces | place: Denmark | collected 2008/2010 ... | reverse complement strand
AAGCCGTAAGGCGGGAATTGTGCGGTGTTGCCAAAGAAAATCCTGTGAGAAGGAGGAATGCCTTTGCCGGATTACGAATTTTATACCGCCAGCTACCTGGGCGAAAAGATCCCGCAGGAAAGCTTTGCACGCTTTATTACCCGCGCCGCTCGCCAGCTGGAGCGCTACAAAAGTATGTTTGATGTGCGCCCGCGCGCGGGCCTGCAGGAACCGGAAGCCTGCGCCCTCTGCGCCATGGCGGATGCAATGTATGCCTTTGCGGAGGAGGACAAGCGCTGCCGCGTGGTGAGCGCCAGCGTGGGCAGCGTGAGCGAAACCTATGCTGCCCCGCCGGAGCTCTGCGCCGAAACCATCCAAGGGAGGCACAAGGCAAAAAGCGATAAAAAAACAATCTTTTTCATATTAGTTTGGTTTATGGATTTTACGTTTATCTATTTCTTCACGTCACAAAGATAACGCCGGATTTTATCCCATGCAGCAGATTTTCCCCAAAGATTTATAGGGAATTCCCTAAATACCCTATCATTCAATAAATCAAAGTCCCTGCCGGATAAAAAAGAGCACGTTCGTTTTATTCTACCCTCGGTTTGCATTACCTTTGCAGAAAGATAAACAAATATACGCAGAAACTGGTTTGCTTCTAAAAATCATGTTCTGTATTTAACAAACAATCATATTCCGATGAAATATTTAGAATTTACATTCCGCACCGTTCCGTGCACAGAAATAGTCAACGATGTACTTTCCGGCGTCTTGGGCGAAGCCGGCTTTGAAAGTTTTGTCGAGCAGACCGACGGCATCACCGCTTACATACAGAAAGACCTTTATAGCGAAACCGTCCTCAAAGAGGCACTTGCCGACTTCCCCCTGCCCGACACGCAAATAGCATACAGCTATGTGGAAGCCGAAGATAAAGACTGGAACGAAGAATGGGAAAAGAACTTCTTCCAGCCCATCGTCATCGGAGACCGCTGTGTCATCCACAGCACTTTCCACAATGATGTTCCCCAGGCTGAATATGACATCGTCATCAATCCGCAGATGGCATTCGGCACGGGGCACCACGAGACCACCAGCCTCATCATCGGCGAACTGCTGGACAGTGACCTGCAAGGCAAATCACTGCTCGATATGGGTTGTGGAACTTCCATCCTTGCCATACTGGCACGCATGCGTGGAGCCTCTCCTTGTACGGCTATCGACATAGATGAATGGTGCGTGCGCAACTCCCTCGAAAATATAGCATTGAATGGAGTGGACAACATTGCCGTATCCCAAGGCGATGCCTCCTCTCTGAAAAGCAAAGGTCCGTTTGATATGGTTATCGCCAACATCAACCGCAATATCCTCCTGGCGGACATGAAGCACTACATAGCTCGCATGAATCCCGGAGCGGAGTTGTTGATGAGCGGTTTCTACATAGATGACATTCCCGTCATCCGCGAAGAAGCCGAACGTAACGGACTGCACTTTGTCCACCATCGTGAGAAGAACCGATGGGCAGCGGTGAAGTTCAGAAAATGAGCATTTATTCATCCCGTAACGCTTCTACCGGCGATATACGGCTGATACTGTGCGCTGGAATGTATACACCAAGCCATGTCACCGCCATCATCACCACATATACCAGCAGTGATACGATGCAGAAATGTGCAAAGAAATGATTGGTCAGGTAAAGGTCGCCATATCCCGGCACGCCGTCATCCAGCGTATAGAATCCTTCATAATAGGCCCACTGGAAATACAAGAAACAACCGACAAAGACAGCTATGGTTGTCATGATAAAAGCCTCTCCTATCAACATTCGGCAGATACCTCCGGGAGAGGCTCCATAGGATAGGCGGATACCTATTTCCTCGCGGCGAGTCCGTGTATGCAGCCAGAAGGTACCGCTTACAGCCAACAGCAAATTTATCATGAAGAAATAGGCCAAAGCATACTTCATCCGTATCTCGTTCGTAGCTCCTTCCTGCAAATCACTTTCACGCTGCACTTCATGGAAAGGAGTCAGTTTCGTGAACACCAACGAACCGGACGAAAGGTTATCATCCACCCACGACATGAATTCTTCTATAAAACGCCCTTCGGAAACATCCGCCTTTGTCCGAAAAAATATACGCAGCCCGCTATCAAAGGCCCATGAGGGCATCTGTTCTTCATTTCCATAGGAAACCAAGCGTACCAGATAAGGTTGCATACTGTTCCGCATTTTAATAGGCTTCATGATTCCTGCAACACGAATTTCCGTGGAATCATAAGTACTGTACACGCTTTGCCCGATCAAATCCTTGCCTTCGGAAAGCAACATGACGGCATCTTCCGACATTATCACGCTGCCTTTGGGAACTTCCAGCTTCTCAAGTGTCTCCCAAGCACCATCCTTAGCCGAACGGAAACGCCAAGTCCGGAAAAAGCCGGAGTTCGTAAAAAAGGGAATATACGTCATGCGTACCTCTACTGAATCTTTAAAAACTCTATTCATATTATTACCCGGAGAACTGGGATAGGCTCCGGACAGCACACATGTAGCTGACTCAATGTCCTTGTGATGGCGCAATCCCTGCATAATCCGTTCAAAGTCCCGGGCAGGAACGGAAAGTGTATCCGCCTTATTACGCGTCACCTCCAGACGGTAGAGTCCTTCAGCATCGTAACCGTTCGGGATGGACTGGTTGTATGTCAAGACAAACAACGGGTCCAGAACAGCCCAACTGACTATCGTTATCACCACCAGTTCCAGCATAATCCACAGATTGTGCCGACGGCTGTTCCACAGCATATTCATGATTTGTTGTAACATAACTTATTATTTTTGTCGGCTGAGCGAATAAACAATATCTTTCTTCAAAGCCACGCAGGTGGGTATCAATGCCGAAAGTAAATTCAGTACCACACAAACCACAAACGTAACTGCAAACAAGGTAGGATTGAACAGCATATCCGTCGTTATGCTCATCTGAACACTGTCCGGTAACGGTTGCGTTCCTCCGTCAAGCATGGTCAGCAACCAACTCTTAGCAAAGTACACCATGCTGAAAGAGAGTATCAGCCCCATAATGCCTCCCAAGCACGTCAGCAAAAGATTCTCCCATACAATCTGTGAGAAAAGACGTTCCCCGGTAGCACCGAATGCTTTCCGTATTCCCATCTCAGGAAGCCTGCGCTCCATGCGCGAGGAAATCATTCCTGACAAATTGAGTGCAGGTACTAACAACAGCATCAGCAGCCACAATCCCATTTGCCGGACTATCACAAAGAAATCCAAGTCGTCCATGTCATTGACATAAAACAGCGTCTTCCAATAAAGATAAGGCTGACCGTGCATCACCAGATGATAATCATCATGCGGCAGAGTATTGAATTTGCGTACATATTCATCTACCTGCAATTTCACCCGGTCGGCATCTGCTGCCGAGGGCAGAAGAACTGCCACCTGAAACGGTCCGATTACTCCCCACTGGTTATTGTCTCTCACATAGGCAGGCTGGCAGGTATAAGGCAACCAGACTTGCGCGTAACTCAGCTTCATGGCATAGCTTGGCGACTTCACGACCCCACATACACGGTAATCCGTATAATTCAGTTTGATATACTCCCCCACGGCATCCCCTTTTCCAAAAACACGGCGAGCCATATCTTCCGAAATAACCGCTGTACGCATGCCACTCTGAAAATCGGCATCAGTAAAAGGTTGTCCGTAAATGAAGGAAAAATCGAATACTTTCCAGAAGCCGGTATCGGTCAGCTTCACAAGTGCTGAAAGAGGACGCTTCACATTCCCTACTTTCACAAACCAGCTATCGGCATCGCTCACGGCAGTCACAGCTTCCACTCCCTCCAAAGAGTAAAAGCAATCCTTTACAAAAGGGATGGAAAATTTCCAGGTAGTATTCCAGTCCGTATCTTTTGTATATTGCATATGAGCTGAAGATGCAACAAGCATACGGCTACGATGGGTCTCAGGATAGATATCCCCTATCTTTATATAATACAAGACAGCCAGTACCATGACCATAGAGATAGCCAGTCCGGTAGCGACAATATAGAAGCAACTGAACAAGGGTTGCTGCTTCAGCATCATAAAAGATTGTTGCAAGTATTTTCCTATCATACAGATACATATTAATGTATGATAAAAAGCAAAAGACAGACCAAACTGCCAACAATCAGATTATCAAAGAAAAACGAAACTAAGCCTGTGTCCGAAAATGAACACATGTCCACTATCGGACAGATGAAAGACAGTAACGACGGATTACTTCTGCAATGTAAGCGCCTGCAACTCTTCCAGTGTCCCGTTAAAGACGTTCAAATCCACCTCTTTTTCGATACCGGGCACAGTGCCTACATCGGTGTGCTGCCAAAAGTGCCACTTGCCCTCATAGCGCACGGAATCTACATAATAATGGGCTATCCAATAAGGATAAGCATTGAAAATGGAATCGCTGAGATAGCGTTTCTTGAATTTATAGGAAGTATAAAGAATAGGCTTTACGCCGTAATGCGCCTCTACCCTATCCAGCCAAGTCTTGACTGCCGTTTTAAGTTCCTGCGGTGACTGCTTGCCGGTAGTCTCCACATCGAGTACGGGAGGCAGGTCTCCCTTTACCAGCTGCACGGTACGGATAAAGAAATCGGCTTGCTTGTGGGCATCGGTCTTAGGGATAAAATAATGATAGGCACCACGGATAAAACCGTATTTACGCGCCTGGCCGAAGTTCTGCGTAAACGTATCATCACCATGGTCGCCACCCTCGGTAGCTTTCAGAAAAATAAAATGGATAGGAAATTTGGCTTCTCTATTATGTGTCAGGAGTTCCCAATCTATCTTTCCCTGATAGTGGGATATGTCTATGCCATGCACCTCATAGTTGCAAGGCATACATACACCGTAACCTTTCTGACCATAACAAGGCTTCCAGCGATAAGCATAAGGACGAATGAAAAACCAGTAAAAGCCGGTAGAAAAAACAAGAATGATACAGACCGCCAAAAGATTGCGCAACCATACGGGCATGGTACGCGGCTGCATTTTCTTCTTGCTCCGCGGAGAGGAAGAACGACGGGCGGCAGTAGTTTTACGCCGGATATTTGTGGAGGTCTTGGTTGCCATGAGCAAAGGAAAAGAAAGGGCGGAATGAACCGCCCCTCCGTTTTATTGTCAACTTGTTGATGCATCAACTTATTTAGCCTGCTCCAGCTGCAAAGTCTTCGTAGCCTGGTCGCAAACTTCTGTCGGACCGAAGTACTGGATAGGGCCTGGATAAACGTAGTCTGTTTCCATAGCCCAACGGTCACGCTGAGCAGCGAATGCCTTGAACGGAGCACCGTCCAGCTTCACCAGAGCCTTCTGGATAACCGGCTTCATTTCACCGTGGCGACGTTCCATGTTCATCATCATAGTGATGGGCACACCGCCTGCAATCCATTCTTCGGCAGGAGCAGTAGTGTTGCGTACAGAAGACATGTAACCGGTCTTTCCGTTAGCAATCAATGCAGATGCTGCATAACCCAAAGAGTAGCAGTAGTCAGCGTCGAAGTTAGACGGAGCAGCGCAACGTCCTTCGTAACCGAAGAAGTGGTGCTGTGCAGCAAACTTGCCTACGAACTTGCCCTCTTCTTTCCACTGAGCCAGCTTAGTGCCAACCATTTCGGACAGCAACTTTTCTGTTTCAATCAGAGATACCTGTACGTTTCCGTGCGGGTCGCGGTCCAAAGACAACTGGCGAGCCACGCCTTCGGGCAAGCTTGCGTAGATGGCAGCATTCTCTGGAGAGAGTTTACGGATGATATAATCGCGTTGGTGAGATTTCTTAATTTGAGCAAACTCTTCTGCATTGGCAGCAAGGAAGTCGTTCAACTCAGCAATCAGACGCTTCATGGCCGGGATGAATTCAACCAATCCTTCGGGGATAAGAACCGTACCAAAGTTGTTACCCTGGGCTGCACGTTCAGCAACGACCTTGGCAATGCTGGTCACGATGTCGTCCAAAGACATATCCTTAGCTTCAACCTCTTCAGAGATGATACACATATTGGGTTGAACCTGCAATGCACATTCCAAAGCGATATGAGAAGCGGAACGTCCCATCAACTTGATGAAGTGCCAGTATTTACGAGCAGAGTTACAGTCACGTTGGATGTTGCCGATTACTTCAGAGTAAGTCTTGCAAGCAGTATCGAAACCGAAAGAAGTTTCAATCATATCATTCTTCAAGTCACCGTCGATGGTCTTGGGGCAACCTATTACCTGCACGCCATAATTCTTGGCAGCATAGTATTCAGCCAGTACGCAAGCATTAGTGTTGGAGTCATCGCCACCGATGATAACCAATGCCTTGATGCCGAGTTCTTTCAGGATTTCATAACCTTTCTCAAACTGTTCTTCCTTTTCCAGCTTGGTACGGCCCGAACCGATGATGTCAAAACCACCCGTATTGCGGTATTCATCAATGATGTCAGCAGTCAGTTCCATATAATTATGGTCAACCAAGCCGCCAGGACCCAGAATAAAGCCATACAATTTGCTGTCTTTGTTCAGCTTCTTGATACCGTCGAAAATACCGGAAATCACATTGTGACCGCCAGGAGCCTGTCCACCGGAAAGGATAACACCCACGTTCATTGCGGGGAAGTTAACCACCTCATCGGTAGTTTCAAACTTAATCAAAGGCATTCCGTACGTGTTGGGGAACAATTTCTTGATTTCTTCCTGGTCAGCAACAGACTGAGTAGCTGCGCCTTCTGCAGCCTTAACAGTTCCTTTCAGCGCTTTCGGAAGTTTGGGCTGATAGGCAGCCCTTGCAATTTGCAATGCACTTTTAGTCATTTCTCTTAATTATTTAAAGGTGTTAGTAAAGTTCCGTTTAAAAGCGTCGCAAATTTCGCTTTTTTTCGTAAGATATGCAAACGAGAGGCCGAAATAATGTATAAAATGACATTTATCGTTTTTTATCCTAAAATAAAAAGGAGAAGAAAGCAATTAACTGATTTATTGTGTTATCTTTGCCGCAAAGTTTGAGTTACGAGTCGTTATCGCATTGTTCTTCTTTTAATATACAACTATTATTAGGCGGTCTCTTCCATAATTATTCTCCATACTCCAATTTAATAATTACAATTAATTAAAATTTCAAATGAACATTTACATTTCAGGTTTAAATTTCAGCACAACAGACGCTGACTTAAACGATTTATTTTCAGAGTACGGAGAAGTTTCTTCTGCAAGAATCATTACAGACAGAGAAACAAGAAGATCCAGAGGTTTCGGTTTCGTAGAAATGCCGGACGATGCAGCAGGCCAAAAAGCCATTGACGAATTGAACGGTGCTGAATTTGACCACAAACAAATCTCGGTAAACGTGGCACGCCCCCGCGAAGAAAGACCTTCCAATGGCGGCAATCGCGACAGAAGAGGCGGTTACAACTCTAGAAGATATTAATATTCTTAACTACTGACAAGAGCAGGAGGTGTTGTAACAATGCCCCCTGCTTTTTTTATAACTCAATAAATAAAAATACATGGCCAAATCCATCTCCGCAGACAAGCGTGAAAATGAAAAGAAAAGACTCGCCCGACGAGCTGAAAAACAAAAAAAGAAAGAAGAAAAAAAACTATCCAACAAAGCCAATAGCTTTGAAGATATGATTGCCTATGTTGACGAAAACGGCATGATAACCTCTACTCCTCCGGCAGAAAACACTCCCAAAGAAGAAATAAAGCTGGAAGAAATCGTCATATCAACTCCCAAAAAAGACAAGGAAGAACCGGTCATCCGCAGAGGACGTATCGAGTTTTTCAATGAATCGAAAGGCTTCGGCTTCATCAAGGACTTATCCGGGGTCGAAAAATACTTTTTCCACATTAACAATGTGCTGACAGATATAGCAGAAAACAATATTGTGACGTTCGACCTCGAACGTGGCCTTAAAGGCATGAATGCTGTAAACGTAGCTCTTGAAGTAGAAAAGGCGAAGGAAAAGAAAATAGAAAAGGAAACTCAAAATACAGAATCCTAGATGAAATAAGCCAATTATAGAACAAGGGCGTGTATGTACCGAAATATTTGATGGCATATACACGTCCTTGCTCTTTTCTTTAATCAAATCATCATTCCGTTTGCCAGCCGCCTCCCAACGCCTTATAGACATTTACCATAGCTATAAGTTCATCACGGATGGCATTGCTCACCCCTATTTGGGCATCGAAATAACCACGCTGGGCATCGAGCACATCCATATAATTGATGACGCCGTTGATGTATTGCAACTGTGCCAAATCCACATATCCCTTGGCAGAGCGTTCAAGTTTGGCACGCAGTTGGTAAACCTCCTTTATTTTATTGAAATCCACAATGGCATTCTTTGCCTCCTTAAAAGCATTCAGCACTGTCTTTTCATAGCTATGCACTTCGGCTTCAAAAGAAGCTTTCTGCGCTTTCAGTGCAGCACGGTTCTTTCCCCACCCAAAGAGTGGAGTCAATACAGCACCATTCAATAAGGAATAAGGAGATTCCAGAAAATTGGACAGCACATTACTTTCCAACCCGAATTGTCCGGTCAGGGCAAGACGAGGGAACATATTGGTATAAGCAACTTTCACTCTGGCATGTTCAGCCCTCAACTGCTGCTCCGCCGCACGGACATCGGGGCGACGTTCCAACAAATCGGAAGGCAGACCTACCGGTAAGGACTCCGGCACATCCAATTCCTGCAGAAAATTAACACGCTTGATACGGGTAGGAAATTCCCCCACAAGGAAGGATATATCATTTTCTTTCAGAGAGATACGGCGTTCCAAATCCGGAACAAGAGTAGCCGTACGAGCCAACTCCACTTGAGCCTGCTGATAAGAGGTCTCCGAGGTCAGTCCGCCTTCAAAACGAATACGGGCCAAGCGCACTCCCTCTTCGCGTGCCTTTTGTGTCTGGCGCACAATCTCCAGTTCCGTATCAAGGGCTACCAGCTCATAATAAGCCTGTGCCACTTCGGAAACAATAGTCATGCGCAACGCACGTTGTGCTTCCACACTTTGCAGATATTCGGCCACAGCAGCCACCTTCTTCCACCGCAGATTTCCCCAAAGGTCCAGTTCCCAAGAGAGCAATGCCTTGGCTTCATAAGTATTGCCTACATCACGGCTATGACCACCATAATTCTCCACTTCGCGCTCGGCCTCCACTTTTCCGGTGAGTTGCGGCAGGAGGTTGGCAATACTGATACGTTTTTGGGCAGCCATCTCCTTCACACGGGAAGCCGCAATCAGCATGTCTTTGTTATACTCCAGAGCACGGTCTATCAAAGCACGCAGTGTGCTGTCCGTATAGACCATTTGCCACCGTTCATCGGCTATGCTCATGCTATCCTGCTGCTGCGCCAGACTATCCGGCAATGCCATCTCCGGGCGTACATAGCTCTTACCCACCTTACATGATGTAAGAACAAACATACCCAGCAACAAAGTGATATATATATTCTTTCTTTTCATAAATAATGTAGTATTTTAAATCAGTCTTTCTTAATCTTATGCTGCACTTTGGCTTTCGTCTTGTAGACCAGGACAAAGAAGAACGGTACAAGCACGATACCAAATACAATGGCAAATATCATTCCGAAGAAGACACCCGTACCGATGGCCTGACGGCTTGCCGAACCCGGTCCGCTTGCCAATACCATAGGAAGCATACCCAGCACAAAAGCAAGGGAAGTCATCAGGATAGGCCGGAAACGGAGTTGGGCAGCATGGATGGCAGACTGTATCAAGTCTCCTCCCTTGTCGACTTGCACCTTAGCAAACTCCACAATCAGAATGGCATTCTTTGCCGCAAGCCCCACCAGCATCACCAAGCCAATCTGGAAATAAATATCATTCTCCAATCCGCATATCACAACGCCCAGATAGGCACCCAAAGCGGCTACCGGCAGCGAAAGCAATACAGCGATAGGTACCGTCCAGCTTTCATATTGCGCAGCCAGAAAGAGGAATACGAAAAGGAACACCAGCGTAAGCACAAGGCCCGTCTGTCCTCCCGCCTTTTTTTCCTGATAGGAAAGGCCGCTCCACTCCAGGCCGA
>ERZ779671.1446-NODE-1446-length-10084-cov-1.650912_pt1 | contig 10084 bp, 6 predicted proteins | sample MGYA00511074_ERZ779671 | MGnify/ENA primary metagenome ERZ779671 (study PRJEB29588, sample SAMEA2158454) | human gut metagenome | biome: human gut; feature: human-associated habitat; material: faeces | place: Denmark | collected 2008/2010 ... | reverse complement strand
GTCCGTTACCCAAAACTCTTGCTGCTTGCAGGGCCGAATCAGCAAGTTCAATGGACCAGTCTGCCCTGATGTTCTGTTGATACATGCCCTTCAGATACTCTACGCGCATCGTATCTGCCGGCATACTATGATATACGTTGAAGATGCTGTCGCGCAAAGTTTGCTCTTCAGAAGTCAGTCCGGCTGAAACAGGCAGCACAGAACCTAATAATATCAGTAGAAAATAAAGTCTCCGCCTCATACTTCACTCCTTTCTCCCAAGGGATGGGTAAAGACGAAGCGTGCTCCATCCATATATGAGGGGTCTATAGAAATATCACCGCCCAAACGTTTGATAATAAGCCGGCAGATAGATAATCCCAATCCAGTTCCCTGCGCTTTTTCGTCCAACTTCTCAAATCTTCCGAATAAACGGGAGTGAAGTTCCGGAGCAATACCGCAACCGGTATCTGTTACGGCAAAGCAGGCTTCTTCTCCTTTTCGTTCCAGGCTCAGGGTTATTTTGCCCTGCTTGGTGAATTTGGAAGCATTTACAATCAAGTTTATCAGGACTTGCTGTAAACGAGAAGAATCAGTATCTATCACCAACGAATCTAAGTTCGAAGTAAACAAAATATCTGCTTGCGTATGCTTTATCTTTTCCATCGTCTGCACCACGTATTTGCATAAAGCAACGGCATCACAAGAAGCAAGGTGGAATTCCATATGTTCAAGGTCTATACAGGAAATATCCACCACATCGTTAATTAGTTTCAACAATAAGTCAGAGTTCAGCCGGATAATATCATCACACTCCCGGATGGTATCATCATCAATGCCGTCCATACTCAGAATGCTCGAAAATCCGGCAAGTGCATTCAATGGCGTTCTGACCTCATGACTCATATTGGAAAGGAAAAGGCTCTTATTTTTCACTGACTCCTCGGCCATGATTCTGGCCTCCTCCAGTTTCTTTCGGGAAATGGTGAGTAGTTTATTCTGCCGTCTGAAGAAAAAGAAACAGATTAAAACGACAGCGCTTAGAAGCAAAGCTATTCCGATGAAGTAAGAGAGCAGACGGTTGGCCTGTTCTTTATTCTTCAACTCAAGCTCGTCTATCTGGTAAGTAGCACGTAAGTCTTCAATTTCTTTGCTATAAACATGTTGGTAGACAGAATCATACTGATTGCTCAACTTTTGATAAGTTTGATAGGCTTCCTCATAATTCCCCTCTTCTGTTGCATGCTGTGCCTTTTGCCTCAATAAAACGCTGTCAGAGGCAGTTACGCTAAAAGCGAATAGTCCCCAGAACAGTATCAAACCCAAAAGTTTTTTTTTCATTTATTTGAAATTACATAGTTTCAATAAGAAGTATATATACGATCCCCGTCATATGTACGCTACAAAGATAGCTTTTTTCTACTAATAGACTGCATTTTTCGTATCTTTGCCGACAACTTTTAAAGATTGAATAGAATGAACACTACGCTGCTTACTGCTGATAAAGACCCAATGGGTGCTGCTATTGCCGACTATAATAAACAACACAAGGCCGAACGGCTGCGTGTTTTTTCTTCACAATTCGATGAGGATGAAATTCCGGTAAAGGAATTGTTTCGTACAGAAAAGCAAATGCCTCTTTTGGAACGTACTGCACTGCAAATGGCTACGGGAAAGATTCTGGATGTAGGAGCCGGAACCGGGCGCTACAGTGTTGCGCTTGCCGAAGAAGGGGTTGCCCCAGCCTTGTCTTGCAGGAAGCAGGCAAAGAGGTACATGCCATTGATATTTCGCCGCTTTCAGTAGAAGTTATGCAACAACGCGGTGTACGGCATGCCACATTGCTCAATCTATTCGATGAGCATTTCCATGAGACATACGACACGATATTAATGTTGATGAACGGTTCGGGAATCATCGGCAAACTGGAAAATCTGCCTGCCTTCTTCAAAAGGATGAAGCAATTGCTACAACCCGGTGGCTGTATCTTTATGGACTCCAGCGACTTGCGCTATCTGTTTGAAGAAGAAGACGGAAGTTTTGTGATCGACCTGGCAGGCGACTATTATGGAGAAGTAGATTTCCAGATGCAATATAGGGATATCCTGGGAGAGTCATTCGACTGGCTTTACATTGATTTCCAGACACTCAGTCTTTATGCAGCCGAAAATGGTTTCCAAGCGGAGTTGGTAAAAGAAGGAAAGCACTACGATTATTTAGCCAAGTTGACCTTAAAATAAGGTCAACCCGGACTTTCTGATTATTATTTCTTTGACAACATTTCGTCTATCTTCTTCGTTAATGCAGCAAATTCTTCCTCATTGTACAGGCGGGTCAGCATTACGATGCGCCCATCTTTATCAATCAGTACATTGCGGGTAATTCCAGCATTGCGAAGCGCATATTTGGCAAAAATATCTGCACCCGGGTCTAAGCCCAAGGGATAAGTAACGCCAGTCGATTTACCGAATGCAATCACTTTGTCCAACGGTTCATCACGGTCTATACCGATAAGGGCAAATGCAGAATTATCTTTGTGCTTCAACCAGATATCCTTTTCTATAAAAGGCATTTCTTTACGACATACACCACACCAACTGGCAGTGAACTGTAACATCACCACTTTTCCACGGAGTTCGGAAAGGGTAACTTTCTTACCGTCAGTCAGGGTAATGGTAAAGTTGGGAGCCATTTCCCCTACTCTTACAATGTAGCCGGTGCTATCGGCAGTTACTTCCTGTGCTTTGCCCGATAAACTACAAAGGACAAACAGGATAAACATCAAACTCTTTACTACTTTCATCGATCTTATACTTTTAAGTTATTCTCAAAACGGGAACAATAACGGAAGTACAAAGATCATCACAATTCCCATAATTATCTGTAAAGGCAAACCAACTTTAACATAATCCATGAATGTATAACGTCCCGCAGGCATCACCAATGCGTTGGGTGGAGTAGAGAACGGAGAAGCAAAACACATGCTGGCTGCCACGGTTACGGCAAACAGGAGTGGATATGGACTCAAATCCAACGTTCGGGCGGCCTGGAGGGCAATCGGCGCCAGAAGTACAGCTGTAGCCGTATTACTGATAAACATTGTCATCAATGAAGTTGTGAAATAGATACCTGCCAACAATATATAAGGTCCGTAACTACCTAATCCGTTGACTAATGATTGAGATACCAAATTGGATGCTCCGGTCTTTTCCAATGCCAGTGACATGGGCATCATTGCGGCAATCAATACGATACTTTCCCAGTTAATGGTTTTATATGCTGCCTCCACATTCCGGAAACAACCGGTAAGCACCATTAGCAGACCTGCAATCGTTACTGCCGTTACCGGAGCAATAGGGATGAAGTCGAACATCATCATTACCACCATTCCCAACATGATTATAGCAGCCACAGGTGCTTTGTGGTTCAATGTTACTTTAGCAGCCTCAGCAAGCGGTTGTCCAAGTACTACCCAATCGGAGGGATCTTCACTCAAACGCGCTATATTCTCCCATGTTCCCTGTACCAACAGCACATCTCCCGAATGCATCTTCTCATCTTTCAGATTTTTCAGGATATACTGGCGCTTGCGTTGGATACCCAAGATATTCACACCATATTTTTCTCGGAAACCTGAATCTTTTACCGGCTTATTTATCAGATTGGAGGCGGGCATCAATACAATCTCGGCAATACCGATCTCTGTAAATTCCAGTTCGTCACTTTTTGCTTCTACCGTACCTTCCGCTGCATGGGTATCCAGCAACTTTAAAGTATTTTCTTCGGCAAAACGTTCTACATTCGTAAAATCACCCAGTACATACAGAATATCATTCTCTTGAATAACAGTATCAGCAGCAGCCATTTCCTGGCTCATCGTCTTAAAAAAGTGACGACGGGAAGAGGATGACTGACGCCGGACTTCCATTATACCTACATTATAGCGTTGTGGAATACTTAATTCCTGTATGGTCTTTCCGGTTAAAGGCGATTTACTTTCTACCTGCACCCGACACAAATTCTGAAACAGTTGGTACTCTCCCGCCAATTCTTTCAGCGATTTGTTCTTTTTACCCTTACGATCCTTATCACCTTTCTTAGTCAGGAAAATCTTGCTCAATGGAATTAAGATTATCAATCCGACAGCTACACAAACCAAACCAACAGGAGTAAATGAGAAAAATGTAAGAGGTGTATATCCTGCAGAGGTTAATGCTTCCTGAATTACAAGGTTCGGCGGTGTACCGATAAGCGTCATCATACCTCCCATACTACTGGCAAACGCAAGCGGCATCAACAGGCGACTGACATTGATCTGCGTCCCCATAGCCATACTGACTACAATGGGAAGCATCAAAGCTACTGTTCCGGTATTGCTGACAAAAGCACCGATAAAGGCAGTCACCAATACAATAAGAACGAAAAGTTTCAACTCACTGTCACCAGCTAACTTCAAGATACGACTACTTATCATCTTTGCCAATCCCGTCTGAAAGATAGCACCGCCCACAACGAACAATCCTATCATCATTATAACAACGGAATTAGAGAAGCCAGTCAATGCTTCTTCCGGAGTCAGAATGCCGAATATAATTAGTAACACCAGAGCACAAAGCGCAACTAAATCCGAACGCACTTTGCCACTCATAAAGAATATCGCAGATAGTAATAAAATAATGAGAGTAATATACATATAGATATAAAATTTGTCTGTTATTAAACAATCCAATAGAGTATTTTGTTCTAAGGCGTTGCAAATATCACAAAAATCAGGACAATAGACAATAGGGTGAATCCTTTTTGAACTAAATAAGCGACAAAAATCTCACTAAATTACAAATAAAAGCTAGATTATTAACATTATATTTATAACTTTGAATCCGGGAACACTATTATGAGACTACGTCTTTCGTCAGTTAAATTCTATAACAATAATGGGAAACGACAACACGATTACAGGCATCTTCAATGGAACAATCCATCTGGAATACCTACCATGTATTAATTATGCAATGATACACAACCATGTGCCCTCATGTAATTTCTGCGAACTCATGAACAGTGATGAAGTCGACTGGAATAACATCAAAGTATCCATAGACGGGGAACTTATTAAATACTCAGAAAGCATTCTTGAGATAATTCCACCTGGACAAAACATACAAATCAACAACCTGGAGATATCACCTGAAAGTGAAAAACTAATCAAACTCACAGAAGGCATCGATACTAATTTTCATCTGACTATTACTATTTCCGGTGAGATAGCCCATCAGCAAACATTTCCCATCAAACTGATGGCATACGATCAGTGGACTGGTTCCAGGATCATGCCCGAACTCTTAGCGACATTTGTGACTCCCAATCACCCTATACTTTCAAGAATTAGTGTAAAAGCCTCACAATTCCTCGAAAAGTGGACCGGAAACTCTGCCTTAGACGAGTATCAGACACAGGACCCCAACCGAGTACGTGCACAGGTAGCTGCTATTTATGAAGCTCTCCGGTCTGAGTCTTTAATATATTCTACAGTTCCAGCCAGCTTTGAAACTTCGGGGCAGCGTATCCGCTTGGTAGATAATGTACTCACCAGCAAACTAGGTACATGTATAGACCTGACTTTACTCTATGCTTCCTGCCTGGAAGCAAATGGCATTCATCCTCTTTTAGTCTTATTGAAAGGACATATATTGGTAGGTGCATGGCTTACAGAAGATATTTATCATCAAACCGTAGGCGATGATGCTTCCTTTCTACTCAAAGGGAGTGCAAATGGCATCAGCGACATTGTATTAGTAGAGACAACCGCACTGGCATCTTCTCAAAATATTTCATTTGAAGAAGCCGCTACAATGGCTCAGAGAGAACTTAAAGAAGAAAACAGATTCGAGCTGTTTATCGATGTATATAGGTGCAGACTGGATAAAATCCGTCCATTGCCACAACGCATAAACCATAACGGTGAATGGCAAATAGAAAACAGCGGAATAGAGCATGAGAATGTAACTCAAAGAATACACCAACTGGATCGGTATGAAATAAAACTGGAGGACAGTAAGGATGAAATAACCAAGCAGATTATTTGGGAAAGAAAACTGCTGGACTTTTCTCTACGTAATAATCTGATCAACATCCGTCTTGGCAGAAGGGTTATACCATTCATATCTTTCGAAATTGACCATCTGGAAGATCATCTGCAAGCCGGAGAAAACTACCAGATATTACCCAGTCCCGCTAAAAGTAAAATAGAACCGGGTGAGACTGGTCTCTATGATTCTTCTTTATGGAAAGAGAATTTGGAAGAATTAGTAATCAGCGAACTGAGAAACAAAAAGCTTCGTTCTTATCTGACCGAAAGCGAACTTCAGAACTCACTCAAATTTGTATACCGTACATCGCGAACCGCCATCGAAGAAAATGGTGCCAATTCACTGTTCCTCGTTTTAGGAATCCTGAAGTGGTACGAGTCTCCTAAGAGTGTGAAACCACGCTTTGCTCCTATCTTACTGTTACCGGTAGACATTGTGCGTCGTGGAGGTTCAAGCGGATATATCATCCGTACCAGAGACGAAGAAATTATATTGAACATAACGCTCGTCGAACTATTGAAACAACAGTTTAGTGTTAATCTTTTCGGGTTGAATCCGTTGCCAAAAGATGATAGTGGCGTAGACGTGAAAAAGATATTCGCTACGATTCGTACCTGCATTCGTAATATGAAAGGTTGGGATGTAGTGGAAGAATCGATGTTGGGGCTATTCTCATTCAACAAGTTTGTCATGTGGAATGATATTCATACCAATGCAGACAAATTGAAAGAGAACGCCATTATAGCCAGTCTGATGGAAAATCGTATTCAATGGCAGGATACGACTCCGGAAATTGACGCCAGAGAAATAGACAAAAATCTTGAACCTCTCCATTTTGCCATTCCTGTCGATGTCGATTCTTCGCAGCTGGAAGCCGTTATTGAATCAGGAGAAGGAAAGAGCTTCATATTGCATGGACCTCCGGGAACCGGTAAATCACAGACCATTACAATATGATAGCCAATGCCCTGTACAAAGGAAAACGTGTGCTGTTTGTAGCAGAAAAAATGGCGGCACTTTCTGTTGTACAAAACCGTCTAACCAAGATAGGATTAGATCCGTTCTGTCTGGAACTACATTCTAATAAGGTCACTAAATCTCATTTTCTGGCTCAGCTTCAGAAGGCTATAGAAGTCATTCACATTCAGTCTCCAGCCGAGTTTGAAAGTACTTCAAAGCAATTATTTGAGCGTAGAAAGAAATTAATCGATTATATGGAAGCATTGCATCACCCCCATGCTTCCGGCTTTTCTCTTTATGATTGCATTACAAACTACTTATCGATACAGGGAGATGAATTGTCTATCGACTTTTCTCTGTTTCCCTCTATCACCAAAAATCAACTGACAGACTTTTGCGAAAAGATCCAGGAACTGGATACCGTTTTTCAGATAACAGGGCATCCACAAGACCACCCATTAAAGGGGCTGGAACCATACGATACTTCCATAGAAAGCTCTCAAAAAATACAAGCCGGAATCAGGCGCTTTATTAATTTATTCACCTCGATTACCACTAACAGAAAGTTGCTTTCAAATAGTCTGGGAATCTCGATACCTAATAATTGGGATGGAATCAACTGGATGGGCAAGATATGTAACCAGCTTCTATCCATCCCATATCTGAATAAAACGTTATTGGAAATGGGTGGTAATACCAACTTGATAGAAGAATGGAAAGATGTTGTCCTGTCCGGTCGTAAACGAGATCAGTTACAAACCGAACTAGGCAAAGACTACGCACCTCAAATTCTAGAAGAAAATGCATTTGCCCTTCAACAAGAATGGAAAGCTATCGAATTGAAATGGTTCTTACCTAAATTCTTTGCCAAACGTTCTTATCTGAAAAAGCTCAGACTTTACAATATGAGTTTGCAGGCAGCACAAATACCAAGCCTGTTAGAAAAGCTCAATGCTTATCAAAAGAATAATAAGATCATTCAAGAACAATCTTCCGAATTATCATCTTTTTTCGGCTTCTTAGGAAGAAAGAATAAAGAGAAATGGGATGATATTGATTCTATACTTAAGAATCTTCCAATGATTTACAACACTTTATCGGAATATGCAGCAATCGTTCAACAGCCATTCGCAGAAGTTCTGAATCAATTTGCAAATAAAATCAGTACTGACTGGAACACATTCCAGCAGTCTAATGAAAATACATTCAGGCAATTAATCGATACATCCAATGAATTGAATACGGTTCTCAATGAAATAAAAGGTTTATGCTACATACAACTGCCGGATAATAATCTTGAAGTGAAACTACCGGTTCTACTGAATACCTGGCTAACTCACTTCAATAAGATTAAAGATTGGGGACAATGGTGCATCCGTAAGAGAGAATTGGAATCTCTTCATTTAACCGTAGTTATCAACTATATAACAGATAAGCATAAAAGCGGATCGGAAGCTTCTAATGCGTATATGAAAGGCGTTTATCACCAATTAGCTCTAAAAACCGTTGATGCGGACGAAACTTTACGCCTTTTCAACGGGTTGCTATTTGAGGAAATGATCAGTAAATACAAACAACTGACTATCGATTTTCAGGAGTTGAGTAAAAAAGAACTATACTGTAGATTAGCAGCCAGAATACCATCACTAACAATGGAAGCCGCCTCCAGTTCCGAAATAGGAATTCTAAAAAGGAACATTTCAAATGGAGGACGCGGCACATCTATCCGGAGAATTATAGACCAGATACCAACTCTGTTGCCCAAGCTATGTCCATGCATGTTGATGAGTCCGATATCAGTGGCTCAGTATATCGATCTGGATGCAGAGAAGTTCGATCTTGTTATTTTCGACGAAGCATCACAGATGCCTACCAGCGAGGCAGTCGGTGCAATAGCCCGCGGCAACGCATTAGTCGTAGTAGGTGATCCCAAGCAAATGCCTCCGACAAGTTTCTTCTCCTCTTCACAAGTAGACGAGGAAGAAGCTGAATTTGACGATATGGAGAGCATTCTGGATGATTGCATCTCATTATCCATTCCATCCCGTTATCTGACTTGGCACTATCGGAGCAAACACGAAAGTCTTATTGCTTTCAGTAATTCTCAGTATTACAATGGAAAGCTATATACTTTTCCTTCTGTGGATGACAGAGTTTCAAAAGTACGTTTAGTTCAGGTAGATGGTACATATGATAAAGGACGTACACGCAGCAATCATGCCGAAGCTGAAGCCATTGTGAAAGAAATACTGAACCGGTTACGTACACCTGAAGTTCCTGAAAAAAGCATAGGCGTCGTATCTTTCAGCCAAGTACAGCAAAATTTGATAGAAGATATGCTCATTGAGGAGCTGAACAAATATCCCGAATTGGAAGAAAAAGCTTTCCAAAGTAATGAGCCTATTTTCATCAAGAATCTGGAGAATGTACAAGGTGATGAAAGGGATATTATTCTTTTCTCTATAGGATACGGTCCGGACAGGAATGGCAATGTATCTATGAATTTCGGACCATTGAATAATCAAGGTGGCGAGCGTCGTCTGAATGTAGCCGTATCGCGTGCACGTTATGAGATGATTATCTTCTCAACCTTACGCTCCGAACAAATAGATTTGAAACGTACAAAGTCCAAAGGTGTGGAAGGTTTAAAGAGGTTTCTTGAATTTGCAGAACGCGGCACCTCACCTGTTCCGGCCATCCAACTACAGAACCTGCAACAAAGTAATCTTATTACTTTAATTGCACAGGAACTTACTCAGCGCGGTTATAAAGTGGATACTCTGGTAGGTCGGTCAAACTTTAAGGTGGATTTAGCGATTGTCAATCCATTGCAACCGGATACATATATTCTAGGGATATTGTGTGACGGCAGAAACTATTATGAAACCAAGACTACAAGGGACCGTGAAATAGTACAACCGAATGTTTTGCAGATGCTCCACTGGAATGTAATGCGTGTATGGTCCGTCGACTGGTTTGAACATAAGGAGAACGTCGTGGAGCGCATTATCAAAAAGCTGGAAGATTTAAAAAACACAAAAGTAGAAGAACAGCCT
>ERZ779671.1442-NODE-1442-length-10121-cov-2.101629_pt1 | contig 10121 bp, 9 predicted proteins | sample MGYA00511074_ERZ779671 | MGnify/ENA primary metagenome ERZ779671 (study PRJEB29588, sample SAMEA2158454) | human gut metagenome | biome: human gut; feature: human-associated habitat; material: faeces | place: Denmark | collected 2008/2010 ... | reverse complement strand
TGCCTATAGGCGGACGAATTAATTTATGCACCCGCGGATATTATTTTTTATAGAGAAAATGTTTATTGTGTTCGTCTGTAATGATTGCAGTAACTCGAAAGTAGATTCAAGAAACATCAATAGAGTAAGTAACTCAATCACTCTACTGCATGAACTAAATAATTTATCTCATTAGAGTACATAAATGATCCAAGCAATATGCCATGCAAGTGGTTGATGATAAAACGAAAAAATGGCTTGTAATATTCGTTTGCTTAAAAAAACAGACTCAACGTATCTTAATATTATTTCTGACAGTAAGGACAGTAATAGACAACTCCACCACTTGATGTCTCTTTTATAATCGGATTACCGCATTGGGGACATGGCTTACTCAGTGTATTTTTGGATAAAATGGTTTTATAATTTCCATGATTGCCGAATATATCCATTTCTGTATCTCTGCCTCCTTGTAGAATCATGTTTTTTAGAGTCATTTTAATCGATTGCAATAAAGCCGATTTGTCTATATCTGTCAATGAATTTATTTCTCTTTTAGGATTAATTTTGGCATTGAATAGTATATCCTGCAAAACTCCGTTTCCTAAGCCAGGAATACGTTGTTCTGTTGCCAATAATACTTTTACAGATGATTTTGGCTTCACCCCAACACATAGCTTTTCAAAATATTGTTCGTTGAAATCATCGCTTAGTGGTGATAAGTTATCTAAGTTTTTCTTGTAATATATATCATTATATATTCCAGTATATGCTGCTATTACGCCAAACATCCCTACCGTAAATGTCAGATAAGTATTGTTGTCAAGTGCGAGTAATAGCTGGTAATTGTTTGGCATTTTATTTGAAATGGTGCCATATTTCAGATTTGTCCCATCTCCGAAACTAATCTTAGTTTCTTTATCTAAAATAATATCGACATACATTCCGAAGCTCATTGATGAATTGATTCTCCTTCCAATGAGTAGTTCGCTATATGTAAGGGGATCACCAAAATAGAACGTATTCTTGTGGAATTTTGTCGCATTGAATACCTCTGTGATGACTCTATCTTTTAGAGTCTCATTTATTTGTTTGCTTAATGTCTGATTTTCCGGTAATTCTTTCATGATATGTGGTTTAAAGTATATGCTGCAAATATAGGGAGGATATAATTTCAACCGTTATCTTAAATTGCTATCTTGTATAATGATTGACTATGTTATTAGACTAGTGAACTTTGAAATTTATATCTTTGTTGTCTTATGTAATGATATAGCTTAGCCTAGAACAATAGATGCTGTAATCTGTGAATAAGGATCTGATAATTGTGAACTTTGGTGATAATGACACTTGAAATTTGATAGGTGAATTTGATTAATAAAAGTAGATAACAGATGGATATTGAAAAATTGGTTACATCAGCTGTTACCGGATATATCTCCAAGACTGATTATTTATCTCCTTTTATAAATGAAGTGGATAAAGAATCTTAAACATGGATGGATTAGCAGAACTTGATGCTTTGAGCAGACAAAAAATAATGCAGAGGTTAACACTGCAATATATTTGCTCTTAGGGAATATTGAAAAGGCAAGAACATGCTATAAATAAATAAAAAAGAAAAAAGCTTTCAAGAGTTTTCCTATATGTAGATTTATGAACATGACAGAAAAATAAGTTGATAAGTAAAAGATGTGAATCAGGGAGTTTTGTTGAGAAGGAAAAGACTACTTCAAAAATGATATTGAATCGATTTAAAGTATGAATAGTAATTGCAAACAAAACTTCATCATAGTCACTTTTTTTCATAATACTCTATTACACAAATGAATACAATGCATCTTCTTTTTTTGATATTATGTTTTCTCTCTGTATATTTGAATGTAGCAATCATGCTTTTCTATCTATGATATTGATTGGCACATATGGTGCGACAAATAATTCACATAATGTGCAATAGCTGCTGCACATAATATGAATTAGCTGTTGCACATTGTGTGAGCTAGCATAAAGACGTAAATTTTTTTATAGAATAACAATTTCAAATCAGCAGACTATGTGTCTGTTTGCATTAAAAGAATAAGAAGATGCGTTGTAACAGGCTGAGCAGTTGAATGATAGATGAAAATATGATTTGCTGACAAAGTTTTATTTTATTCATAGCTGCATAGCAATAGGTTTAACGGTGTGAAAGTGGTTAGTTATCTTTGTGTGATTGTTTGATGCAATGTGCCCATTTGGCTTTTCAACGAAAGATTTGGTCAGTGGGATGGAAGATTATTGCCTGCAGCGTAGAACTGAAATGCTCGAATCTTATTGAAAAAGTTGAAAATGTAAGAAATGTGGATGATCAGATTTGGAATTTTAGTTATTATAGTGATAATGATATTATAAATATCAGAAGATTTTGCAGACATCTGAATATTCCCAAGGAAAAATGTCCGGCTTTTCAAAATGTCTGATATAAAGCGGTATTCGGACTCACACCATTCGCATACCTTTAGTTCTAAACTATCTGTTTGGCGGTATGTGACCAGCTAATGCTGCTATTATGCAGTGTTCTATTGTATAGGTGTGTACGCTTTCTGCCTTGAGCAGAGTTTCTAAAACCAGAATCGCTAGTAGGTCTTTAAGATTCGAATGTGATTTGTTTAATGGTTATGAGGGCAGGCACAAGCCTGCCCTCTTTTCAAATTTAAAGGATATCACAATCCTATTTTTTATTTGAATAAATAATAATAATTGCTTGCGGCAAAAAGAGCCAGAAACCGGAGACTGGTTCAATAATACAACCGATTATGGTAAGCAGTAAAATAGAATAACCTAAAAATACGGGTGCCGGTTTTTGTTCTTTTCTGATATAATATTGAAGTGTTTGCCCCAAAAGGATAAGTATTATTCCACAGGTCAAGAACCAAAAGGCGAAACCTTGACTATAATTCTCCCCAATAGAATTTACTAATCCATTTCTGAGCATTTCCGAAAAAGCATCTTTTCCGATAAATAGTGCATAAATCGTATGAATGATTCCTGTCGCTGTTAAAAATGTCCCACTATATTTCCAAAGTTTCATGTTCTTATTATTTATATACTTAGTTAATGCTGCAAATATAAAGGATAGTAAGACACGGGTATTGGATGAATTCGACTTTTTTATTTTGTATAAATAATAGTAGTCTCATTATCGGGTGGTAATGATAAAAAGAAATTTGGAGTACTACCGGATAACTTTTTCACTTCTCTTGATAAATGAGAAGCATCATAATATCCGGCTTTTACTGCTACTGATAAAAGGTTGTCGAATGATTCGTTCCTCAATATTTTAATCGCATTCTTGAATTTTACTATACTATTATATTTTTGAGGAGTGAAACCTGTATGTAACTTGAATTTTCGTTCAAAGTGTCGTTGGCACAGATTAACTTCGTCCATTAAATGGCTTATGGATATCTTGCCTTCATGCGCATTAATTTGATTCACAGCGTATGAGATTTGTGTATCCATTGTATGGTTGCTTTTATATAGGTGTTTTTTCAAATAGCGTTCTATTAAATTAATCTTGCACTGAATGCCCTGTTCTTCGAATAACCTTTCAGCAAAAGAATCGCTAAAAATAGTGTTTAAGTCATTCACACTTAACCTTATATTTGTCAATTCGCTTAGAGAAATTTTCATAAAACGGGATAGTCCGCATGGACGAAAGCGAACTCCAAATGTATTGATAGTACCTGATAATGTTATTAATGCCGAACAGATATCCATGGGACCAACAAAATAAGAATGATAAGGCTGCATGATAATACCATGATTAACAGTGTTTTCTAATATAAACATAAAGTCCGTACATCCATCTGTAGATAGTTTTATTTGCATACCTTGTTCTGTTTGGCCTTTGAATTCCCAATATTTATCAACGTAAGGAGCAAGTATATGGCATGGTAAGTATTCTTTGTACATATTTAGAAAGGGTATCTGTTGAAAAACGATCTGATAGTACAAATATAAGCAATCGTATAGGATTCCTATTGTATGATTTCGACATTTGTATTTGTTTTAGATTCTTTATAATAGGAAAGTTACTTCCTTATAGTGCTGCTTTCGGGTAGACATTGAGTATGCCTCTTTATTCTTTTTACCATCATCCTTGGTTTAAGATATTGTACATCTTGCGTTATGAAAAAGAGCAACTCAAAAAATAACTTTGAATTGCTCTCTTATTTTAGTGATTCGCCTGGGATTCTCCTTGCAGATTTACCACGCTGATATTTAAAACTTTATATTTTCTGCTTCAAGCATATCCCATGAATTATCCCACTAATTTGCTACGTGTTTTTGCGGTAGTTTGCTCATGGAGAATACTGAAGGCAAAGATAGTGTATTTTTGATATCTTTTCAGTGTTGTAGTGACGTTTATGCAGAATGTCATGACATTATGAACACTGGAAATAAAGTGGGAGAGATTATTGTAATTTCTTGAATTAGTTGTATCTTTGAAAAATAGTATAAAGTTGCAATGCGATCAAAAGAATATATTTACTTATTCCTTTGAAAAACAGATGACTATATGAATTTGGTTTATTTTTAATATAATTGACTTTTTATGATAGATTCAGCAAAATTGCCACATTTAATGAAATATATGGGATCAAAAAGAGAACTCCTTGATTTCATAATATCATCTATAAATGATTTGGATATTGAATCTAATTGGTTCTGTGATCTTTTCTCTGGAACATCTGTCGTTGGATGCTCGTTAAAAGATGAATATAATGTTCAAATAAATGACATACAGATATATACTTCCATATTTGCCAACACATATTTACCCAATATAAATAAATTAATAAATTCAACCGAGTTAGAAAAGATTAAAGACAGAGTTTTATTTTATGTTGACGAGTTTTATAGAAAGTACCCTGATTTAATCTTTGATTATAATTCGATTGATAATTATGAAAAATTAACTAAGCTTGAAATTCAACAGCAAAACTTGATTTATAGTAATTTTGAAATAGGATTTCATTTATTTGTGAAGTATTATTCTGGTACATATTGGAGCTATACACAATGCGTCTGGATTGATTCTATTCGTGCAGTAGCAGAAGAGTATAAAGGAAAAAGTGATTATTATATCATACTATCATCGTTAATATATGCTATGTCCTACACATCTCAAAGTACTGGACATTTTGCTCAATTTAGGGATGTTACAGAAAGTAATATGCATGATATAATGTTATATCGCATACGAGATATTTGGACTTATTTTGAAAAGAAATTTCTGGAAATATTAAATATGGTAGACGTGGAAGCAACTAACCGATATACTATTACTACATTAGATTATCTTGATTGCTTAAGGTTGATTGAACGAAATACAATTGTATATGCTGATCCTCCTTATAGCTCCGTTCATTATTCAAGATTTTATCATGCTATTGAAACCTTGATAAGGTATGATTATCCGAATGTTAAATATAAAGGTCGATATCGTGAAGATCGACATCAATCTCCTTTCGGGAAAAAAACAGAGGTGAAAAACGCATTTGGTAAGTTATTTAAAGGTGTCAAAAATAAGAACTCACATTTAATACTAAGTTATAGTGATAATGGAATGATTACTCAAGATGAAATTATGGAAATTGGCAACTCTATTATGGGAAATCAATATAAAGGAGATATTCAAGTGAAAGAATATATACATAGTAAAATGGGAAGATCAGATATTCATTCTATGGGAGTTAATGAACTAATCATATCATATAAAAGACAATAATCATGAATGAGAAAATAAATATCAAAAAGTTAAAGTCATCATGGACAAAGTATGATATTGTCAAGTTGATAGATATAACAGCAGATAATGACTTGGAACCATACATTGTAGGTTTAAAGGCAATTGATACTCCTGTTCTAAAAGGATTTCTTGGCATTAATCATTTGTCCGATGAATTACCTTCTTTTTGGAAAGAGATACAGAACTACCCTAAACAAGTTAGGCTATTTGCTTTTGTAGCAGCGGTATCTATGCATTATTCTTTGCTCAAATTATTAGCTCGATTTTCTTCAAAATCATCCATGACTGGCACTTACAAATATGAACCTAATACAAAGGTTTCGACAAACCTAAGAAGTGCTTTGGTCTTGTCAGGTGCAGCTTTACAAAATTATAGAAGAGAAAAAGAAGTACCGTACACATTAGCTACCTTATTTGAAGATGGTAATGTAGGATTATTAGCTAAAGAATTATTCATAAATAGGCTATGCGTTATTGGGTACAATGAGGCAGAGCTAGTAGCAGATCAAGAATTGTTTTGGGAAGCTTGTGACAAGTCATTTATTATTGATGCTTTATCCTTAGATAAGGAACAGTTTAAGAAATGGACTTTAGGTGAATCATTAGACCCTAAAAAAGACGTTTTTTCCATTAGTAATTTGAAGGTTTATTCTCGATTACCTATGCTTAGGGTTAACCAATGGATGAATGAATGGGATGATATAAATTTTAATTCAGAGGAATTGAGGAGAAAACCTAAACCGTACTTTTATACTTTTAGCATAGATGCTCGTCTTTTAAAACGACTATCTGATGTTCATAGGAGGAATAGTGAAGATAGGACATCCATTCAAAGAAAAAAGAGCGATGCTCGTGTAAAGGAAATAACAAATTATATTGAAGGAGGGTTCCCATGGTCAACTTTGACTAGAGAACAGCAAAGAACAGTAGAGCATGCTAAATTAAAAATGCCAGGATTGCTTCCTACTGCTATCATTATTAATATTCTTTCTCCTAATGAAAAAAGGAATGGGAAAATACTAGAAGCTAGAAATTGTCTCACAATAGATGACAGGTTGAAAGATCAAGATGCTTGGGAAAATGCTAAAGAAGTTCCTTTCCCAATATTAAATATTCCAGAAGGTGTATTTAGTGATGACTGGAATCCAGAACTTAAGCCTATAGAGATAATTGATGGACAGCATCGATTATGGGCATTTGAAGATAATCAAAATTTTAATGGTAACTATGAGTTGCCAGTAATAGCGTTTGATAATCTTGATAGAGCTTGGCAGGCTTATCTTTTTTATACTATAAATATAAAACCAGTAAAAATAAATACGAGCTTAGGATTTGATTTGTACCCTATGCTAAGAACACAAAGTTGGTTAGAAGCGTCGAAAGATGGAATTCTCGCTTATCGTGAAAGTCGGGCTCAGGAATTAGTAGAAGCCTTGTGGGTATCACCACTGAGTGTTTGGCACAATCGCATAAATATGATTGGAGAAAGTGGAGGTCCCTCTATGTCTCAAGCAGCTTTTGTTAGAACTTTTATAAATTCTTTTTTTAGACAAACAAAAGGACTGTATTCATCTAATCTAGTAAAAACCGAGTTACAAGTTCTCAATTGGAATAGAGCACAGCAGGCAGCTTTTATTTTCTTGATATGGGAGAGTATAGAAAACTCTTTATCAAACAATAGTGATTTACATTGGGCTAATAAACTAAGAGAAATAAACCATTCAGATGAAATCGAGTATGATCAAGCATTTGTGAGTAAAGAATCTTTTTTATCTAGAGATCAAGGGGTTCGTGCTGTCATGGTATATGCTAATGATTTTTTCTATACTTTAATGGATGAATCTATTTTCAATTTGAATGTATTTTTATGGGAGGCAGGCATAGATGACTTGTCTATTAATGATGAATCACTTCAAATGGCAATACAGTTATTTAAGAGAAATGAGTTGTTTATGAATTATTTGCACCAGTTCGCTGAACTTGTTGTAAAAATAGATTGGAGAACGCCTAGTGCTCCTTTTGACAGAGAAGAAGACAGAAGAAATCAATTGATATATAAAGGTAGTGGAGGATATACGGAATTTCAAAAAGCTTTGAAAGCTGTTTTCGAAGCAGAAACAAGTGATTTATTGAAGGAAGTTGTATCAAAAATGAGTTAGAGATGCCGATAAATAGATTAATTAATAATGCTGATATTGAAAAGGTTTCTGAAGGTCTCTTATCGGTAAAAAATAATTGTTTCATTAATAAGATGCTTCTGTCACCAACAAATCCATTATTATGTAATAATCCTGGAGGAATAATAAAAAATCAAGTGGGTTTATCTGCTGATTCGTTAAAAGAATATATGTCTGTTTGTACGTTTGTGCATACAATTGATGGTTGGTCTTATTTAAGTAATGCGATTAATGCTTTTTTAAATGGTGAGCCTTCAATAACAGTACATCTATCATATTATGCAGAACTAAGGGCTGCTATGGCTTTCTTATGTACAGAAGGGATACTGATAGCAAACAATGAGCAAGCGTGTATAGATAGTTCTAATAATATATATATACCTAGTTGTCAGCCAAAAAGTATGCGAATAACTCGAACAGGAACACACTCTGCGACATGGGATATTATTAATGAATGGATATTAAATAGTACAAAACAGACGAATGTACTTGAATATTTTACATATAAAGGACGTACTTTCAAAGAACTAATATCATTTATTCCTCATGCTGCAAATACTAATTCGGGGCAAGTTGCTCTTGTGAAAAAATGGTTGCAAACATGGTGCTTTGATATTAGAAAATATGAAGAAGATCGAGAGGGGCGGAATACTTCATCTTATAATGCCAATATTGCTCGAAATTTCACTCCTAATAATCTGCGAGATAGTTTATCTATATTGAACGAATTTTGGTTACTTTTGGAACCATCAGCTGATAATTTCTCTAAATTAGATCAATATCTTTTTGCTTTATATTTAAAGGAAGTTTATAATAATGCAGTTTTAAATGGTTTTTCTATCACTAAAGATGATTTTATCAAAGGGCTATATAATAATAGTGGTTTGACTGAAGATCTATTTTTATCTAGAGTTTTTATAAATGATGAAGAAAGTTCGTTACTTAAATATGCAAAAGATCATCAAATTGATCCTGGAACAGGAGAAGTTCATTCACTAACAATTATAGCCCGAGCTATTCTTTTACTTCGATTTTGTTGTGGTGCATGCTCTTTCTTATTTAAGAAAAACAGCATATCAAAAAATGATTTGGATTTTTATATACATAAGGTAGGTCAAAGTTATGGGATATGGGATACTGTAAATCCTGAGGATCTCAGGGACCTATGGACGGACATAAATGATTTACTGATTGATTTTGAACAATATTTTGAAGCCAATACTCCATCAAATATATATAATTTAAAGACTACATTTACTGGATATTCAGAAGTATACACACAATTCTCAAGAGCTGGACTTTGGGGCTTGGGATTATGAGTAAAATTACAATTTATTTATTGTTAAGTGAGTGGGTATTGTTAGTTTATATTGAGAATTTTTATGAATTTAATTCTGAAATTGTACAGAGTCAAACTTTCATACATTTATAGTATAAGATAATTGTGCCCCCTACTTAAATAAGTAATTTATAATAAAGTGTTAGATTTTACGTTTTTTCTTCTTTTTGTTTTTAAATATAACAAACTGTTCCTCAGAACAGGATAGTTCTGTTATGTTGAGTGACGAAAAAGAAAAGATTAAGTTATTCTTCTTAGAAGTTGAATTGATAGATAATTTTTCTTCTTGTTGAATGGCAATATTGTTATCTGTATTGAAAACTTGTTTTTCTTTCACTATATTGAATCTCTTGCTTTTTTCGTTCAAGCTATTCAACTGTAAGCTCCCGATAAAGTCCTCGTATAAATTATAGAATCGCTATATACATCTAATAAGTTTATAGCGATTCTCTGTTTATAATATGCTTTTCATTAGAGTATTGTTAGATTTCTTTGGATCTTCTCAGTTTCCAGTAATTGGGTAGCAACTCTTTTAGGTCTTTTCCCTTATCCCTTGTGTAATATGGCAACCAGGCAATTATTTCGGTAAGCCATTCTCTAGGGTTAACTTGAGATGCTTTACATGATGCCAATAATGAACAGATGACATCTGTGTTTTCCGCCGCTTCATGATTTCCACAAAACAAGAAGTTTTTTCTCGATAAAGCTATTGGGCGGATTGCATTTTCAGCCAGATTATTATCAATTTTGAGCTTGCCGTCTTTGAGGTAATTTCTCATGCGTGGCCAAAGGGTATAGGCATAGGCAATGGCTTGTCCCATCTGGCTTT
>ERZ779671.1441-NODE-1441-length-10128-cov-8.149111_pt1 | contig 10128 bp, 9 predicted proteins | sample MGYA00511074_ERZ779671 | MGnify/ENA primary metagenome ERZ779671 (study PRJEB29588, sample SAMEA2158454) | human gut metagenome | biome: human gut; feature: human-associated habitat; material: faeces | place: Denmark | collected 2008/2010 ... | reverse complement strand
ACTTTTGCCGTCAGGAAAGTATAAAATCAATAGACTGATAAATTTATTATAATATTACTCTGCTGATACAGCCAGTCCGTAAATTCTTTCGGGCTGGCCGTTCCTGTTTTTACAGCCTTTTTTCTCTGTAAGGCTTCTTTCTTAAAGTCGGAAAAGGAAGCCTGTATTTTTTCCAGACGGTCAGCCGGAAAGCCTGCGGTATTTTTTACCCGGTTTATTTTGTTGCGCCAGTTCTGGCATTCATTTTTATAAAGCAGGTCATAGTTATTTTCTCTTGCCCTCTCGTCAAATTCCCGCTTGTTTTGAAGCGCCTGTGCTTTTCGGCACTTGTCGCTGCACAGCTCATACCGCTGGCTCTTTGCCAGAAAATATTTTCCACAGACCTTGCACCGCCGGAAGCAAAGCCCCCAGTCATTCAGCCTGTTCAGATAATAGGTAATCAACGGGTAGAGGGACGCATAGGCAGACACACATTCTTCTGTGCGCCGGTTGTCCGGGAACCAGAGGTCAAGCCGGGTATCTTCTGACGGTGCGCCTTTGAAATAAAGGCTGCCAGCTTGAAATTGTTTCGGTTTTCCTGTCTCCCTGTCAAAGCTCATGGTTTCGTTTTGGAATACCCCGGTCAGTCTGCTCATTTTATCCATGAAGCGGTCACAGGCAGCGTTACGGTCACGGGGTTCTCTGGCAAGCAGATAGCTGTTCCAGATACGGAACGCCACATACATTTTCAGAGGGTCGTTGCTAAGATATTTCTCCCAAAGAAATTCGCTTGCCGCCTGCTCCAGCTCCGGCTGTTTCCATCGGTTGGAGTGGAGAGCTTGCCGCAGCGGAGAAAGCCCGTATAAGTTCCAGTCTCTGTCCGTGTCACGCTCAAAGTTTATCAAAAAAGTTCCCAGTGGGCGTGTCATATCACAAAGCACCTCTGCGTTTTGGCTCCCGTTCAGACGGAAGCGGATCTGCTGTTCTTCCCCAATCAAAATCCGCTCTTTCATTTTCTTCCTGTCCAGCGTCAGGACAAACAAAATCCTCTCAAAACATGGCTCATGCCGTATAAACTGATTCTCCATCCCTATCCCCTGCCTTTGTTTATGGTAATTATATAATTCAGTTATATCCGTTACACTCATGGTATCGCAGAATCATTGTTTTGTCAAGGATAGTACGCTATGATGATTGCGGTTGGTAATTTCGTACCGCACAGTACCTTGACAAGTGAATGACCGTCCAAAAGGGATATGACCGGCAGGAGAAGTGACGCATTCGGCGCACCAATGCAGGGAAACACCGCAGGAATGGGGCAGGAAAACGGCTTTTGGGGAGAACGGCAACAGGAAGCATTTTAACCTATTTGATTTATGGGAGGAACAGAATGAACGATAAAAAGAGATTGAACAGCTACGAGGATTTACCGCTGGTTCTGGATGTGGCGGACATTCAGCGGATTATGGGAATTTCAAGAGCGAGCGCCTATGAGCTGGTACACACACCCGGCTTTCCAGCGTTCCGCAGGGGCAGACTTATCAAGGTCAGCAAAATTGCTTTCTTTGAATGGATGGCAAAAGGCTCCGAAACCGTACCGGGAAGCGACAAATAAGCGTGAGGTATCATTCCCTGACTTGCAATACTGCCGCACTTTCCAAAGGGGCATACAGAGGGAAAAAAACTTAAAAATGATACCGAGACGCTACATCAAAACAGCCTATCTGCGTACATCAGATAGAAACGGAGAAAGGAGCCGGTTATGGCAAGAATGAGCAACAAGCGGCGGTTGGAATGGTCTTTCTTCTTAAATGACCGCAGCCGTATCACTTACAACGAACTGTGCCGGAAATGCCAGCACGAATGTAAACAGAGCTTCCGGGCGGTTGTGGTTGACTGCCCGAAGTATCTTTCCAAGCGTTCCAAGAAAAAGGACAAGACTGCCGGAAACGGCAAAATCCCTTAGGAACTAAGGGCGCACTTCTATACATAGTCTAAAGACCATGTATCGTGCGTCCTGCGGAGCTTACCTCTGCCGCTGATAAAATCAGCAATCCGAGGTCTGCGTTCGCTTCGCTCCGACAAGGTGGCTACACCCCCTTGCGCCGCTAAAGCGGCTATCCCCTGTGTACCCGCCGCAAAGAGAAATCCGCTCTGCGGTTTTCCCTTTTCATCGGGTTTTATAGAAGCACTGACACACGGACTGTCTGCGGATGGTCTTTCTTTATCTTATCAGCAAAGGATGTGAGAACATGGAAAAATCTTTGGAACAGTTGAAGCAGGAATATGAAAAAACCACTGTCCTGCTGGAACAGGAAAAACGGAAAATGCAGCGTTTGAAAAACCGGCAGGCGTATCTGGAAAGCGGTTCCCGGAAACAGAGGACGCACCGGCTGATTACCCGTGGGGCAGCTATTGAGAGCATTGCACCACAGACAAAGGAGCTATCCGAAGCGGAATTTTATTCCCTCATGGAAAGCATTTTGAATCTGCCGCAGGCGGAGCATTTCATCCGGTCTGCCACAGAGAACCACGCCCGTATTTCCGGGCAGGAGAAAGGCGGTGACTAAGGATAGCACTTTATCATTTTTCAATCGCACAGATCAAGCGCAGCGCCGGTCAGAGCGCCATTGCCAGCGCAGCCTATCGAGCCGGGGAGCGTCTTTACAGCAGCTACTATGGAGAAGTCAGCGACTACACCAAAAAGGGCGGCGTGATCGCTTCGGAAATCATGCTGCCGCCCCATGCGCCGGAAATATATCTTGACCGGGCGACCCTCTGGAATGCTGTGGAGAACTGCGAGAAACATCCAAAAGCACAGCTTGCCTATTCCTTTGATATTGCCATGCAGAATGAATTGACGCTGGAAGAAAACATGGAGCTGGCGAGGAAGTTCGTACAGGAGCAGTTTGTGACAAAAGGCATGATTGCCGACCTTGCTTTTCACAGCCCGGAGAAAGAGGACGGCGGCATCCCTAACCCGCATTTTCATGTGATGACAACCATGCGCCCTTTGAACCCGGATGGCACATGGGGACAAAAACAGCGTCGGGAATATCTTCTTGATGAAGATGGAAACCGAATCCGGGATAAAAACGGCGATTATATGTTTAACGCTGTCCATACAACAGACTGGCATGAGCCGGAAACGCTGGAACACTGGCGGGAGCAGTGGGCGGCTGCCGTTAATACAAAATTTGAGGAAAAAGGGCTGGATGTGCGTATCGACCACCGTTCCTATGTGCGGCAGGGGCTTGACCTGATACCTACTGTCCACGAGGGAGCTAATGTCCGGCAGATGGAAGCAAAGGGCATCCGCACCGAGAAAGGGGAACTGAACCGCTGGATTAAAGCCACCAACCGGCTCATGCAGGATGTGAGGAAGAAGATCAAAGCCCTGTTTGTCTGGATGGCAGAGGTAAAAGAAGAACTTTCCAAACCGCAGACACCGAGCCTTGCCGACCTGTTGATCGCTTATTACAACCAGCGCAACGCAGGGGCATGGAGCAATAAAGCCAGAACCGGAAACTTAAAGCAGTTTGCCGAAGCCGTCAATTATCTGACGGAAAACAAGCTGCTCACATTAGAGGATTTGCAGGAGCGTCTTTCCTCTGTCAACGAAGAATTTGAAGCGTTAAGCGACTCCATGAAAAAGAAATCTGCCCGGATAAAGGAATTGCAGGAATTGATACGGGAGGGCGAGAATTACCAGCGGCTAAAACCTGTTCATACGGAATTGAACAATATCAAGTTTAAGAAACAGAGGGAGAAATTTGAAACATCCCACGATGCGGAGTTACGGCTGTTTTATGCCGCCCGCCGTATTTTGAAAGAAAAACTGGACGGAAAACCCATTGCCCTGAAAGCATGGAAACAGGAATACGCACAGTTAAAAACAGAGTATGCCGAACTGTCTCCGCAGCACAAGCCACTCCGGGAGGAAGTCATACGGCTGCGGCAGGTGCAGAACGCCGTAGATACCGCACTGCGCCGGAGGGAGCAGCCACAGGCAGTACAGAGAAAGAAACATGAGATGGAGCTATGATATAACCGGCAGCTTTACCGCTACCAGTATTTTTATGGAGGGAGCATTTGAATGTATTTGAAGCGGTGAAACAGTCTGTTACCACCCGGCAGGCTGCTTCATTCTATGGAATCCGGGTGGGGAGAAACGGCATGGTCTGCTGTCCATTCCACAATGACCGCACGCCCAGCATGAAAGTGGACAGCCGCTTTTACTGCTTCGGCTGCGGGGCTTCCGGGGATGTGATCGACTTTGCCGCTTTGCTGCATGGATTGGGGAAACGGGAAGCTGCGGTCAGGCTTGCGGAGGACTTCGGCGTTTCCTATGAGAAATCCGGCAATGCGCCGCCAGATAGGAAGCGTCACAACAGGTCACAGCCCCGACAAAAATCAGCGGAGCAGAGATTTCAGGAAACGGAACGGTATTGTTTCCGGGTGCTATGCGATTATCTGCGCCTGCTGGAGCATTGGAAAACAGCACACGCCCCACAGCCGCAGGATGCCATCTGGCATCCTCTTTTTGTGGAAGCGTTGCAGAGGATAAGCTACACAGAATACCTTTTGGATATTTTGTTATACGGAGAAATAGAAGAAAAAGCGGCATTGATCGCCGCACAGGGAAAGGAGGTGTTGCGGCTTGAACAGCGAATTTCAGAGCTTGCCGCCGGAAACGCAGGAAGCGGTCAAAAGGACGATGGACACAATGGAACCGGCGCAGACACCGGCAGAAATCCGGGAAACATTAGAGGGGACGCAGAAAGGCGGCGTGAAGAACAGCATCCGAAACTGCCTGACGGTGTTCCAGCGTGACCCTCTGTTTCGCGGGGCGCTGCGCCTGAACCTTTTGACGGAGCAGATTGACATTGTGAAGCCGCTGGGCTGGGAGCGCACCAGTACCACGCTGACCGACATGGACATGAACTACCTGCTTTTGTATCTGGAAGAAAATTACGGGCTTACCAGCGAGAAAAAGGTGCAGAGCGCCATCAAGATTGTTGCCAATGAAAACCGCTACCATCCAGTCAGGGATTACCTGAACAGCCTGCAATGGGACGGCACAGAGCGCATCCGTTACGCCCTGCATCACTTTCTGGGAGCCGATACGGACGAATACACCTATGAAGCCTTGAAACTGTTCCTGATGGGAGCCATCCGGCGGGTATTCAGACCGGGGAGCAAGTTTGAGGTCATGCTCTGTCTGGTTGGTGGTCAGGGAGCCGGGAAATCTACCTTTTTCCGGCTGCTGGCAGGCAGGGACGAATGGTTTTCAGACGATTTGAAAAAGCTGGACGATGAAAATGTGTACCGCAAGCTGCAAGGGCATTGGATTATCGAGATGTCGGAGATGATTGCCACAGCCAACGCCAAGAGTATTGAGGAAATCAAGTCATTCTTAAGCCGCCAGAAAGAAACCTACAAAGTGCCGTATGAGACACATCCGGCAGACCGGCTGCGGCAATGTGTATTTGGAGGGACGACCAACCGGCAGGACTTTTTGCCCCGTGACCGCACCGGCAACCGGCGCTTTCTCCCCGTGACGGTGTACCCGGAACGGGCGGAGGTTCACATACTGGACGATGAAGCGGCGGCGAGGGCGTATATCGAACAGATGTGGGCGGAAGCCATGACGGTTTATCGCAGTGGGAAGTATAAGCTGTCATTCAGCATGGAAATGAACCGATACCTGAACGCCCACCAGCAGGACTTTATGCAGGAAGACACACAGGCCGGCATGATCTACGCCTATTTGGAGGACTACACCGGCGACAGGGTATGTTCCAAGCAGCTTTATGAGGAAGCGCTGGGGAACTTAAATTCCCCGGCAGACTGGGAGACACGGGCAATCTGCGAGATTATGAATACCGGCATTGCGGGCGGCATCATACAGGGCTGGGTAGCCTACAAAAGCCCGAAGCGGTATAAGAAATACGGTTCTCAAAAAGGCTGGGAGCGTGTCAACCAAGCTCCGCCGGAGGGGGACGGTTTTCAGGAAATCACGGAAGAAGAAGCCCGGCAAATGGAACTTCCATTCTGAAAAGCCACCGGTTGACAGTTTGGTTGACGCTTTGGTTGACAGCCGGTTGACGGGGAAAAGCCTGATATTTGGGGCATTTCTCTCCTTTGTCAACCATGTCAACCAAGAAATCAAAGAAAAAGTAAAAAGTAATAATAGAGCGCCTATGGATTGTTTTCAAAGTCTTTTCTGCCGGTTGACACGGTTTGGTTGACACGGAGACAGTCTGCGGCTGTACACCTGTCTGACATTCCCTTGTCGGGCATATTTCATTTATGGAGGTAACTGCCTATGGCAAAAAGCAAAAACGAGAGCAATAACAAAAACAGCGGCACCCTGCTTACCGAAAAAGACGGCACCCAGTATTTTGTCATGGGGAAAGTCCGTATCAAGGTATCGGAGCATTTCGCACAGGATGGGAAGCCGCTTGACAGCCTGCTGGAAGATGTGATCCAGCACGCTGCCGCCGCTTCCTGAAAAAATACGGAATAACGACTGTCAATCAGCCCACGCTTATGATATACTTGTACCAGCGAGTATTGTATAAGCGTGGGTTGTTTCTTTTAGAAGGAGGATTTTTAACCGTGAAACAACCATACAATACAACGATTTATAACACTGCACTATATTTGAGATTGAGCCGTGACGATGAATTACAGGGGGAAAGCGGCAGTATCCAGACCCAGCGCATGATGCTTAGACAGTATGCCGCAGAGCATGGGCTGACCGTTGTAGACGAGTACATTGACGACGGATGGAGTGGGACAAATTTCGAGCGTCCAAGTTTCCAAAGGATGATTGATGACATCGAAGACGGGAAAATCAACTGCGTTGTCACAAAGGACTTATCCCGTCTGGGAAGAAACTATATCCTGACCGGTCAGTACACGGAAATCTATTTCCCCAGCAAGGGAGTACGCTACATTGCCATCAATGACAATGTGGACACCATCAACGGAGAAAGCGAGCTTGCACCGTTCTTAAACATCCTGAATGAAATGCACGCCCGACAGACCAGCAAAAAGGTCAAGGCTGCCATGCACACAAGATTTGCCAATGGCGCACACTATGGAGCCTATGCACCGCTGGGCTATGTAAAAGACCCGGACAAAAAAGGTCATCTTCTGATCGACCCGGAAACACGCTGGATTGTAGAGAAGATTTTTGACCTTGCTGTACACGGGCGTGGAGCCGCCAGCATTACACGGATTCTGGTGGAGGAAAAAGTACCTACCCCCGGCTGGCTGAACTATGAAAGATACGGGACTTTCGCCAATATCTACGCCGGTGCGCCCGCAGAAAAAGCCTATGCGTGGACGATAGCACAGGTCAAGAGCATTTTGAAAGAGGAAACCTACATCGGTCACAGCATTCACAACAAGCAGAGCAACATTTCATTCAAGAACAAGAAAAAGGTGCGGAAGCCGCAGGAAGAATGGTATCGTGTGGAAAATACCCACGAAGCCATCATTTCTGAAGAAGTGTTCCAAAAAGTTCAGGAGCTGATTGCAAGCAGACGCAGGAAACGCAGAAACGGTACGACACAGATTTTCGCAGGATTGATAAAATGTGCAGACTGCGGATGGTCTTTAGCCTATGGGGAAAACAAGCAGAATAAGAACCCATACGGGTACTACCATTGCAGCAAGAACGGGCAGGGATTACGCCAGTGTTCCATGCACTATATCCGCTATGATGTACTGTATGCCTATGTGCTTGCAAGACTGCAATACTGGTCTATGCTGGCACAGAAAGACGAGGACAAGCTGCTGAAACGCCTGCTCAATGCCAGCGACAGGGAAAGAAACTCTGCGAAGAAAAAGCAGGCTGCGGAGCTGAAAAAGGCAGAGAAGCGTAAAGCCGAGGTTGACGGGCTGTTTGCTAAAATGTATGAGGACTGGTCTGCCGGACGCATAACCGAGTATAACTTCAATATGCTGTCCGAGAAGTACCAGAACGAGCAAAAGGAGCTTGAAACAAAAATAAGACAGCTTCACGAAACGATGGAAGCCGCCGTACAGACCGCAGCGGATGCTGAAAAGTGGATTGCCCTGATGAAACAGTATGTCAACCCTGTGGAGCTGACCGCCGAACTTCTGAACACTCTAATTGAAAAAATAACCGTCCACGAAGCTGTCAAGGGCGAGGACGGAAGCCGTGAGCAGGAAGTAGAAATCTACTACCGCTTCATCGGCAAAATCGACTGACCTTTCTTTTTTACCCAACAATATCTTTAATTAAGGGAGACGGGCGTGTGTCTGCCGGATGTATCCGTCTATTCGGAACTCTGCCAGATCCTCGGTATCAGCATCAATGAATTCCTGGCAGGAGAAGATATTGTCCGGGAAAATATTGCCAAAAAATCGGAAGAAAATATTATCGGGCTGGCAACGGACAGTAAGCAGAAGCAAAAACGATTGAAATACATTATAGGTATTCTGCTTGTCACGGCGGCGATTGTTGTTTTGACGGTCGGAATCATGATATTCCGGAAAAATATGCCACAGAACTTTATCGTTCCGGTGGACAAGGACAGTATTGAAATGAAAACGGCGGAAATGCTGTCAGGCGTAGACGGTGCCTTTATGTATAAATACACGGCAACGAATGAATTTAAAACTCTATATATTCATATTTGGCAATACCGGGAAGGAAAGCTGGTAGACAGACAAAGGGCAGGGCTTTCGTATGAAGGAATGGATTCACCGCAGAATGGAACGATTATTATTGTACCGCAGTTTAAGGATCGTACCGTGAAAATTATTATTGCAGATGATGAATCGCAGGGAGATATGCTAATCCCAATCCTGGAGGATGTTCCGGAAGGAGAGCACTATGGATATGGAAGAGCTGCAACGGAAATTCAGGAGAAAACAGATATTGTCTATGATGAACAGCAGCCGCTTCTTGCGCTGATCTATGATAATGACGAAGCGAGAACTTTTGATTTTAGTTATATTGTGAACGACCAGCTGGATGCCCTTGAAATGGATGATTATGTGTACTATTTTTCTTTTGAGTTCCGAACGGAATAGATAAATAACCCCATTCCGTGAAAACAGAATGGGGTTCGTTTTTAGTTTGCTGCTTTTGCCTTTTTCTCTCTTTTTAAAAACAGGTACACACAGATACCGGCAAAAACAATCGTTGCGACGATCAGTATCGGCAATACCGGTATGGAACGGACATCTGCATTGATGAGCTTCAGTCCCTGATACAGTGTGAAGACGCCGAATACAGAGAAGATGGCGAAGGCTAGAGTATTGAGTAGCCCTTCCGGTGTCTTGCTCTTTAACAGATAGCCTAAAAGCATTCCCAGGATGTCTGCTAAAAACAGTCCCAGAGAACATCCGAGCCATACGATCAGTGCGGAACGCATACCTTCATTGGCACCAAAGGTGATGGCGGTAAGCTGTGTCTTGTCTCCAAGCTCGGCTACAAAAAAGGTACAGAAAACTGCAAGCGGTGCGAACCGGATCCTGGATCTGCCGCTGCCCTCCTCTTCCTCGTCATCATCGCCCGCAAGTGTTGATGCGGCAAAATAAAGAAATGCAAGTGCTGCAATTGTCTTTATGAGCCAGTCCGGAATAAATTCACTGATCAGCCCGCCTGCAAGAACTGCCAGACCGTTTAATACAAGAATTGCGGCAGCTGTTCCTAATATAATATCTCTTTACTTATATTTAGAAGTAAGCGCAATAAGCATCAGCTGGGTTTTATCTCCCATTTCCGCTATAAATTCAGTAAAAAATACTTTTAAAAATAGCAGCATTTGTATGCTATCTCCTTTATCTTATTATGATGTAAACTGCATATGCTGCGTAAAATGCAACCATGCAGATTCCTTCGACTCTTCCGATTTTCTTTTTTGTCCCTGCAAATATCCATACACACACCGTAAATACAATCAGCACGCATAAATCAATAATATTTTCCGTGATGATGCTCACCGGGCTGATTGCCGAAGCAATGCCAAGTACCATAAGGATGTTAAATACATTTGAACCAATCGCATTTCCAAGCGCCATATCGACTTCATCCTTTTTGGCAGCAACGATTGAGGTCACAAGTTCAGGAAGGGATGTTCCTATTGAAACGATTGTAAGTCCAAT
>ERZ779671.1440-NODE-1440-length-10130-cov-2.399603_pt1 | contig 10130 bp, 8 predicted proteins | sample MGYA00511074_ERZ779671 | MGnify/ENA primary metagenome ERZ779671 (study PRJEB29588, sample SAMEA2158454) | human gut metagenome | biome: human gut; feature: human-associated habitat; material: faeces | place: Denmark | collected 2008/2010 ... | reverse complement strand
GCTTCAATGGAGCCAGCGCGTGCAGGAGAGGCAGGAAAAGGATTTGCAGTTGTTGCGGATGAGATCAGGGTACTTGCCGAGCAGTCAAAGGCAGCAGTTGTACATATCCAGGATGTGACAAAGAATGTTGTGGAATCGGTAACAAATCTTGCAGACGGAGCAAAGAAGTTGTTAGAGTTTGTTGGAACCGACGTGGTAGACAGCTTTGCGGGATTCTCCGATATGGCGGATTCCTACAGCAATGATGCAGGTAAGATTGATGGATTGGTAACTGATTTTTCTGCATCCTCAGAGCAGCTGTTAGCATCGATCAACGGCGTTATGGATGCCATCGGCGAGGTAAGCAAGGCGGCTACAGAGGGAGCAACCGGTACAAACGATATCGCAGAGAAGACAGGTGTTGTGGTAGAGAAGGCAGCCGAGATTAAAGAGAAAGCGGAAGCAGCTCATCATGCAGCAGATAAGTTACAGCAGAACGTAGAGCATTTTATTGTATAAGGAATAAAAGTAAATAAGAAGAAATTAACAGGCACAAATAATAAAACAGCGGGTAACAACAAGAAAAGAAGTTGTTATCCGCTGTTTTATTTATGACATATGAGATTTACTCACCCTGGTAATTGTTTTGTACATACTGTTCGACCGCTGTATTATCCTCTGGCATACGGCAGCCGACGATAAAGACGTTCTCATTGTCTGTGCTTCGGATGATATGACCTTCTAACTGGCGGGCATTTTCCACCGGAAGATCAGGAATCGATAAGGTGATATCAGAACCGATCGCACTGGAAAAGAAATTATCACGGACACTGAATGCAAAGCCACCGGCACTGATGTTGATCATCTGACCGTTATATTGTTTACCGTTCTGTTTTACCGTGATCGTACATTTGTTAGAGATCGGCATACGAGGATATTTACGCCGGTTAACAACCTTCGGGTTGGTTGTAACTGTAATCTTATACATATCGGACGACTGACCACGCATCGTGGTGATCTCAGCATTTTCCCAGATATACAATGCGTTTGTCACGGAGATCTGCAGTTCGTAGGTAAAATTCCTGTTTCTGGTATCGATTGAACTTCCGGAAGGAACATGCAGACGTGCCGTGATTCCACCATCTAAGGATTCTGTCACTTCGCCGTGAGCGGTGAAAGAAGAGCTTCCGTTCTTTGCAATCAGGATGACTTTCATGCCGGGTCTGGCATCGCCGATTCCCATGAAACCTCCGGTACCAAGCTCACCCATCAGTTTTCCGACAATGGTTTCGATCTTGTTTACGTTGATGGCAGATTCTTCATATTTACTCAGCATGGTGCGGGAAACATCGTCTGACTGGTTGATGCATTTTGTCATGACATCCATGGTATCACAGACCTGTTTCATGTTGTCAACCATATCGTGATTGGAAGATTCCACATCTTTCATGGCACCGTCGATTACCTTGATATTTTCACCGAGTGTTGTGGAATCGTTGGTAATACTTGTAACACTGTCTTTTACGAGTGTTAGTTTTTCACGTGTTGTCTGGATAAGTTCAAGTGTCTGCGTGATGGACTGTGTCATTTTTCCGGAAGTCTCATCTAAATGGGTCAACGCATCACGAATGCGGCCGGATGAATTTTTGGTCTCCACGCTGAGCCCCTGAATCTGGTCAGCTACAACGGCAAAGCCTTTTCCGTATTCACCTGCTCTTGCGGCTTCAATGCTCGCATTTAATGAAAGCAGATTAGTCTGACCTGCAATATCCGTAATCATATCTACGGCATTACCAATATGCATAACAGACTGATTGGTTTCATTGGTCTGGTTATAAACTGCAGCTAAAGATTCTTTATTTCTGTCACTGATTGCCATCAGTTCCTGTTGTCACAACATCGGCAAGCTCTTCGGCACTTAAGTTTGCATGCTCGATGGATTCCTGAATCAGATTTACCATCTTTTCGATCAGAGCTGCCACATTTTGCACCTGCATGTTGATATCGGAGGTTTTATCCATGGAGGACATCGTTTTTGTATAAAGAATATCGTTATTCTGGGTAAGCTCTTCCATACTTTTTACAACGGAATCAGCTCCTTGCCTGTTTTCATCAGCAAGTTCGCGGACAACAGTGACACCATCAACAATGGAACTGCTGGCGCCTTTTACCTGTCCGACTGTTGTTACCACGCGGTCTAAATTGTCCCGGATGGAGTTGACGAGTGCACCGTCAGATTCGTTTAAATGGTCAATGGAAACAACGTAGCAGATATAGCAGAGCAATATCGTGGAAATCTGAAGATAGTAATCGTTCAGTACGATACTCGGGTTGATTCCATACATATTATGTAAAACAAGATGGACAATTACGATGATCTCATTGGCAATACCACACCGGATCATGTATTTGCGATCCTTAAAAAGAATCAGCATACTTGTCAGAGGCAGGATATAGCCGAAAGCGATCGCGGAATCCGTGGTAAGGATGACGTAAGTATAAAACGAACCGTAACCGACGGCAACGATTTCCTTGTATACAGAAGAAGCTTTTCCATTGATCTTTAGTACGAGAATACCAATGAAAAAGGGAACCCATGCCATGAGAAGAAAGGTTGTGTAATATTTTGCTGAGTGAAGCCCCTGGGATGTCTCAGAGCCATAGGACAAAGTCATGATGGCGATTAAGATCAGCCAGACCGTGCGCGCCTTTGCATTTGACTTTGCTTTGAAATACGATTCGTTATACTCCATAAAATCTCTCCATTCCTGCCCGTTTTTCAGGGCATCATAAGTTTGTGCGTAAGCACAAATCTTGCGTGTGAAAAATCTTATTTTTCACACTATTTTCCTCCTGTGTAAGTTAGGACTAAAGTAACGCCTTTAATCAGATTTTAAGTTTATAGCGGGGTACTGTCAATCCTTTAAAGCAATAAAGACTGAAAATGATCTTTTTCCTTTTCCCAGTTCTCATTAAGCCAGTCCACGACCTGGATCTTTCCGTCCTCTGTAAAAGGAAAGGTGGCAGAGCTTTTTAAGGAATCATCTGTGACTGCAAAGTTATAGGGACCCGGCCAGTAAGTGGCACGGAAAATGTCATGATCGGACTCTTCCTCATGGTCCTTCTGGATCAGGTAGCGCATGCCTTTGTAGCTGCCGGTAAATTTTTCTTTTTTATAGAAATTAAGGTTTAATATGTCCTCCGGTGTGATCATGGTGATGTCTCCTTTATAAATAAAAATGAATGGGATTACAAAGTATCTCTATTATAACAGCTGCAGACAGAGATGGAAAGCAGCATAACGGTGAAATGCATATAATATAGAAGAAACAGGAAAAGGTGAAATCTATAACGGAATATAAATATTCCCAATAATTAAAATAATGAAAAAAAATTCATACATTTAGGAAGGCTCTTGAATGATAATGCAAAAGAAGGGAAAATACTGGGAAAAGCGTTATATTTATACATGCCTGAAAATGAGAAAAAGTATTGACAAAAAACGGCTTGCATGTATAATAAAAAAAGTATTGTTCGTCGGGAACATACAGTTGTATGTTTTTAAAGTGCAATGGGCAAAGGAGTCTGTTGGCACTTTTTTTTGCTTATACAAAAATATTTTAGCGCGATAACGTGCTACAACAATAATGTTATAAAGACGCCATGGCGTTTTTATATAGAACAATTTTCTATAAGGAGGAACTATTATGAAAAAGAAACTGATTTCTCTTTTTCTGATCGGTGCCATGACTACCGGAATGGTAGCAGGATGCGGTTCAGGAAACAGCAATGCTGATGCGGGAAACAACGCTTCTTCTGACAACGCTGCTGTAGAGGGTACAGAGGCAGCTGCAGACGGCACAGAGAGTACTTTTAACGGTACTTACAGCAACAAACAGGTAATCTTAGGCGAGAGTTCTGAGACAAGTGGAGATATCACTCCATTCTGGGCAAACGGTGCTTCTGATTACGATGCATTCAAATTAGTTACAGGTATGGCTCCGATCGACAGAGACCAGACAGGTAAATGGATCGAGAACCCGGCTGTTCTTGATAATCTGGAAGTAACAGATAACGAGGACGGAAGCAGAACTTACACAGTTAAGATCAAAGACGGCTTAAAGTTCAGCGATGGTTCTGATGTAAATGCAGACGACTACTTATTAACATACATGTTAAGATGTGACGAGATGATCACTGATCTCGAAGCCAGCAACTTAACAGACAGTACTGTTCAGTATGTAAAAGGTTATGACGCATATTCAAACGGCGAGACAGATACATTCGAAGGACTTCATCTGATCGATGACAAGACTTTCTCTGTAACCATCGACGCACAGTATATGCCATACTACTATGGACAGGCTTTGATCTCTAACCAGCCGGAGTCTATGGACTTATGGTTACCGGAAGATGTTACTTTAGAGGATACAGAGAATGGTGTGAAATTCTCTGACAACTTTACTTCTGAGTATATCGGAGATAAAGTACAGGCTGCAAGATATGACTACAATATCTGCTCCGGTCCTTACATGTTCACATCTTATGATGAGAACTCTTATGCATACACACTGACAAAGAACCCGAATTTCCCAGGTAACTTCGAGGGACAGACAGCAAATATCGAGACTGTTATCGTAAAATATACACCACAGGATACTATGATGGATCAGTTAAAGACCGGTGCTGTTGATATCTTATATCAGGTAGCAGACGGCGATCAGATCGAACAGGGTCTTGATATGGTTGAAGACGGAAGCTTCAATTACTTAAGCTATGGCCGTGCAGGTTACGGAATGATTTCTTTCAAATGTAATCAGGGACCGACCCAGTTCAAAGAAGTACGTCATGCAATGGCTTACTTACTTGACCGTGTAACATTTGCACAGACATTCACAGGCGGACATGGTACTGTTGTAAGCGGACCTTATGGTACGCAGCAGTGGATGGCTGAGGAATATGCAGAAAAATTAGACGGATAAACCTCTTACACATCCAGCCTTGACTCTGCAATCAAAGAGTTAGAGGACGGCGGCTGGGTATACAACGAAGATGGTTCTGATTACTCAGGTTCCGGAATCCGTTATAAGAAATTAGACGATGGTACTTACATGCCATTAGTAATCGAGTGGTTCTCTTCTGAGAATAACTCTGTATCTGACCTGCTTGTAACTTCCTTACAGCAGAACCCGGATGTAGAAGCAGCAGGTATGAAGATCAACCAGACCGTTGGTACTTTCACAGATTTACTGACATATTACTATGACAGCTCCAAAGAGAACCCATATCAGATGTTCAACTTAGCAAGTGGTTTCGGTAACCCTTACGATGTTGCATATCAGTATGAGCCAGGTTCATCTAACAACACCAATGCATTAGAGGGTGAAGAAGGACAGAAACTGTATGATCTTGCAATCACTATGAACCATACAGAAGAAGGTGATGATGAGGCATATGCAAAAGCATGGTTCGATTTCATCGCTGACTGGAATGATGAGCTTCCTGAGATTCCGTTGTACTCCAATGATTACCATGATTTCTTCACATCAAAGCTTCATGACTTTGAAGAAGATGGATACAACTGGGATGCAACAAACGCAATTCTGTATGCAAACATGGAGTAATCTGTTTTATAGAATCATATTCTATTCCATGTGAAATTTTACCGGCATGTGGCGTGGGGCATAAGTCCCGCGCCCGTGCGGTATATATTCCGGCAAATTCTTTGATCGTTTCTTTTGGAATGGGATCAAAGGGGCATGTCAGGATTTTGTTCCTAAGGAAACGAAGAAGAAAAATCAAATGAAGGTTGGTTAAATTATGTTAAAGTACGTTGGGAAAAGAATTTTATATATGATAGGGGTATTCTTTGTAGTATCCATTATCCTTTTTGTACTGTTTAATAACGTACCTGGTGACCGTGCTCTTAATCAGGTGCAGAACTTAAGAGGTAAAGTCTCCGATGAGACATTCCAGCTCCGCTATCAGGAAGCAAGAGAAAAATTAGGATTAGACGATCCGATTCCGGTCCGCTATGTAAAATGGATGGGAAATTTATTAAAGGGCGATCTTGGATATTCTTCCTTCTACAAAAAAGATGTGAAAGATTGTCTCTCGACACCATTGTTAAACACGATACAGATCAATATCGTATCCACGATACTCGCGTTAGCGATCACAATACCGCTCGGTATTCACTGTGCGGTCAAGAAATTTTCTAAATTTGACAATACGGTACAGGTGCTGACAATTGTCGGCTACAGTATGCCTCAATATATAATTGCTCTGGTATTTATTTTCATATTTGCCGTAAAGCTCGGCTGGTTCCCGATCAGTGGTATGAATACGCCGAACTTCCAGGGAACCGGAATGGCATTCGTGCTTGACCGTCTCCATTATCTGGCACTTCCGGTCATCGTTATGACGGTTGCAGCTTTGGGAAGCATGACACGTTATGTCCGTGCAGCAATGATCGATGCACTCCGTATGGATTATATCCGTACTGCAAGAGCAAAAGGTTTAAAGGAAAAAGTCGTTATTTATTCCCATGCATGGAGAAATGCACTTCTTCCGGTTATCACACTGATCATCAGCTGGTTCATGAGTATTTTCATGGGATCTATCGTTATTGAACAGATTTTCCAGTTGAATGGTATCGGTAAAATGTATTATGTCGGACTTATGAATCAGGATTACGATATGGCACTTGCAGTAAATATGCTCTACTGTATCATCACACTGCTCAGCAACCTGATCACAGACTTAAGCTATGGTCTGGTAGATCCGCGTGTACGTATTGATAAGTAGGAGGAACGAAAAACATGAAGATGCTCAAACACCTTTTTGGAAAAAGGGATAAAGAACTCGATGTATTACAAGAAGAAGCGCTTCAGAGTCCGCTCCGTACGGTTGTGAGGAATTTCACCTCAAACAGACTTGCGTTTGGCGGCTTGATCGTATTTTTAGTTATCTTTTTGATCGTTTTAATCGGACCAATTTTTAATCCGATCGACTTAAGTGAAAAAGAAGAGACACAGATCAACGTGGCTCCGGGACTTAATATGATGAAAGTACCGGACGGTTTGAAAGGAAATGTAAAAGAGATTTCCACAGGTGCGACATTCAGTGTAGGCGTTGACAATGATGGTAAAGTCTATGTCTGGGGTTACACCAAGATCAGTAACAAGATCGATATTGCAAAGAAGATGCCAAAACAGAAAGAAATGGGAAAAGTGGTATCTGTATCTGCAGGATTTGACCATGTCATGGCACTCAATGAAGATGGGGAGCTTTTCATCTGGGGTAGTGACCGTATGGGACAGTGTCAGGTTCCGATGGAAGTAAAGCATGAGAAGATCAAACAGATCGCAGCCGGTTATCAGATTTCTTATGTATTAACCGAGGACGGCGAAGTGATCGCATGGGGAAATGAAAACTTAAATGATGTGCGTCTGACCAGAAGAAACGGTAACAGCCACATTGCAAAGATTTCCGTAGCAAATACAACTTTAATGGCGCTTACAGATGATGGCGAGATCCGGCATTTAGGAAGCCAGAAATCCGATATCTCCAATATTCCGGAAGACCTTGGAAAAGCGAAAGATATCGTGACAACCTCCGATGCCTGTGTGGCATTGTTAGAGGATGGCTCTCTTAGAATCTGGGGAAAAGCCAACAAGAGTGAGAAAGAGATTCCGGAAATGGATGGAGAGATCGTTTCCATGTTTGCCGGAAGATATCATATTACAACACTGACAGATAAAGGAACTGTTTACTCCTGGGGAAGCAATGCAAAACACCAGACAGATGTTCCAAAAGCAGCAAAAGATGTGACTGCTATCTATGGCGGTACTTACCAGAATTATGCAGTGACCAAATCCGGCGATGTAGTAACCTGGGGATTAAAAGGTTATCTGCTCGGAAGCGATGAGCTTGGACGTGATGTATTTACCCGTATCTTAAATGGTGGACGTATGACTATGACGATCGGTGCAATCTCCGTTATCATTTCCACGATCATCGGTATCATCATTGGTGGTGTGTCCGGTTTCTTCGGAGGCTGGGTTGATATCGTGTTACAGCGTATCACAGAGATCGTTGCATGTCTGCCGTTCCTTCCGATGGCGATGATTTTGACATCTATCATCGGAAACAGCATGACAGAGAGCGCAAGAATTGCCCTGATCATGGTGATCCTTGGTATATTAAGCTGGCCGAGTCTTGCAAGACTTGTCCGCGCACAGGTGCTTGCAGAGCGTGAGCAGGAGTTTGTAACCGCTGCAAATGCGATGGGTGTAAAACGTTCTGTGATCGTATTTAAGCATATTATCCCGAATGTAATTTCGGTTATCATTGTATCTGCAACGCTTGATTTTGCTTATTGTATGCTGACAGAGTCTACGTTGTCCTTCTTAGGATTTGGTGTAAAACTGCCGCGTCCTACATGGGGAAATATGTTAAACGGCTGCGTAAGTTCCGTTGTTATCCAGAACTACTGGTGGAGATGGGTATTCCCTGCCATCATGTTAGGTATCTGCGTAATCTGTATCAATATGGTCGGAGACGGTCTGCGTGATGCCATCGACCCGAAATCAAATGAGCGTTAAAGGAGGAAACACAAAATGGCTTTATTAGAGATTCATGACCTGCATACCTTCTTTAAAACGAAAAAGGGTATTGTAAAGGCAGTAAACGGTGTTTCTTACTCGGTAGAACCGGGAAAGACACTTGGTGTTGTAGGTGAGAGTGGAAGCGGTAAGAGTGTTTCCGCCATGAGTATTTTAAAATTATTAGACGGCAACGGTTATATTGACAGCGGTGAGATTATTTTTGACGGTAAAAATCTTGCAGATGTATCGGTAAAAGATATGTGTAAGATCCGTGGAAATGAGATTTCTGTTATCTTCCAGGAGCCGATGACAAGCTTAAACCCGATTTTTACCGTTGAGCGTCAGCTTTCCGAGCCTTTTATCATTCATCAGGGAATGAATAAAAAAGAGGCAGCCGAGAAAGTGGTTGAGATGTTAAAGGATGTCCGTATCCCGAACCCGGAGGCAGTTGCAAAACAGTATCCGCATCAGCTTTCCGGTGGTATGCGCCAGCGTGTTATCATTGCCATTGCACTGGCTACCAACCCGAAGCTGCTGATTGCAGATGAGCCTACTACTGCCCTGGATGTTACCATTCAGGAACAGATATTAAAGCTTATGAAAAAGCTGGTGAAGGAGCATAATACATCTCTGATGCTGATCACTCATGACCTGGGTGTTATTGCAGAGATGGCAGATTATGTGGTCGTTATGTATGCGGGACGTGTCGTGGAAAAAGGAACGGCACGCGAGATTTTCAAAGATCCGAGACACCCGTACACCATCGGACTGATGAAGTCAAAGCCGGTGGTCGGTAAATATACGGAGAAGCTTTACAGCATTCCGGGAAGCGTTCCGAACCCAATTGATATGCCGAACTACTGCTACTTTAAGGATCGCTGCGAGATGGCTCTGCCCTGCTGCGATGGTGAATACCCCTGCGAGATCAGCCTGTCCCCCACGCACAAGGTCAGCTGCTACCGCTACTATGAAAATAATCGAAAGGCGGGTGAGTGACGATGGCACAGGCAGAAAACGCAAAAAAGCTGGATTATACCCCCGTCACCTATGATGATCAGTATATTCTGATGGTCAACCAGCTTAAAAAATACTTCCCCATCAAGGGCGGCCTGATGTCCCAGACCGTGGGTCATGTCAAGGCTGTCGATGGCGTTACCTTCAACCTCAAGCGCGGCCATACCATGGGTCTGGTCGGCGAATCCGGCTGCGGCAAATCCGTTACCAGCCAATCCTGCGCCTTGGCGGCGAAAAAGCCGGCGGTCAGGTACTGTTCAACGGCAAAGAAGTGTACGATATGACCGGCAGGGAGCTGCGTAACCTGCGTACCAAGATGCAGATCATTTTCCAGGATCCGTATTCATCCCTGAATCCTCGAATGACAGTCGAGGATACGATTAAGGAACCGCTCTTAATTAGTGGAAAATGCGACAAGCAGAATGTAGATGCAGAGACAGAACGTCTGATGGATATGGTGGGTATTGCGAGACGAATCAAGATGAGCTACCCGCACGAACTGGATGGCGGAAGAAGACAGAGAGTAGG
>ERZ779671.1439-NODE-1439-length-10135-cov-1.738591_pt1 | contig 10135 bp, 10 predicted proteins | sample MGYA00511074_ERZ779671 | MGnify/ENA primary metagenome ERZ779671 (study PRJEB29588, sample SAMEA2158454) | human gut metagenome | biome: human gut; feature: human-associated habitat; material: faeces | place: Denmark | collected 2008/2010 ... | reverse complement strand
TCAAAAAAATCTATGACCTGGGAACCGAGGTCGCTATCGTAGTAGGTGGCGGAAACTTCTGGCGCGGACGTTCCAGTGAGACGATAGACCGCACCAAAGCAGACCAGATTGGTATGCTTGCGACAATTATGAATTGTATATATGTTTCTGAAATATTTAGATCATGTGGAATTAAGACAAATATTCTTACACCATTTGAATGTGGCAGCATGACTAAGTTGTTTTCAAAAGACAGAGCAAATAAGTATTTTGAAAAAGGCATGGTAGTTTTTTTTGCTGGTGGAACAGGTCATCCTTATTTTTCAACAGATACAGGAATTGTTCTTCGTGCGATTGAGCTTGATGCAGATGCAATTCTTCTTGCAAAAGCAATAGATGGTGTGTATGACAGCGATCCTAAGATTAACCCGGCAGCTAAGAAGTATGACACACTTCCTATTCAGGAGGTTGTTGATAAAAAACTTGGAGTTATCGATATGACAGCTTCAGTTATGTGCATGGAAAATAAGATGCCGCTAATGATATTCGGTCTTAATGAAAAAGACAGCATTCTTAATGCCATGACAGGTAAATTTAATGGTACTGTAGTAACAGTGGATTAAATAAAAATAAAATAAAATTAAATGGAGATGAGATAATGAGCGATATTAAAGAATTTGAAAATAAGATGAGCAAAACAGTAGATGCATTAAAGGAAGATTATGTTACAATAAGAGCCGGAAGAGCTAATCCGCATATTCTTGATAAGATTAAAGTTGATTATTATGGCACACCAACATCACTTCAGCAGGTTGCCAATATATCAGTTCCTGAGGCAAGAATGATTCAGATTCAGCCATGGGAGAGCAGTCTTATCAAAGAGATTGAAAAGGCAATTTTAGTATCAGATCTTGGAATTACACCTAATAATGATGGCAAGGTTATAAGACTTATTTTCCCTGAACTTACAGAAGACAGACGTAAGGAACTTGCAAAAGAAGTTAAGAAAAAAGGCGATAATGCCAAAGTTGCAATCAGAAATGTAAGACGCGATGCGAATGATTTATTTAAGAAGCAGAATAAAGCAGGAGAAATATCAGATGATGAACTTAAAGGAACAGAAGATGATATTCAGAAGCTTACAGATAAGTATGTTGGCATTATAGATGCAACAGTTGAAGAAAAAACAAAAGTTACAATTACTGTAAATAGAATAGAAGAAATAAAAACTGGAATAGTAAAAATAAATGTACAATCTTTATTAGGAGATAAAGCAGTAATTAAAAGGGATGAAACTGGTAATGAAATAAATCCAACAGTAAAAGTAAAGGTTACTGTTGATGGAGACAATCAATATGAAGAAGAAAAACGTAAAGATGAAACTTCATTAGTAGTTGAAGTACATGGAAAACATACCGTAACAGTAAAAGTATGGATTGGAGATCAAATGTATGGAATGAAACAACTAACCTTAACAGATGAAGATCCAGTAATTAGTTTTAATTAATGAGGGGAATAAATGCCAAAAGGAATAATTATTTGTACTAGTTCAAATGTATATCAAGTAGCAGAAGGTGAAAAAGTATATAAATGCCTAGCAAGAGGAAAATTCAAAAAAGAAAAAATTAGCCCATTAGTTGGAGATGAGGTGGAATTTACTATTACAAATTCAGAAAAGCAAGAAGGAGTAATAGAGCAAATTCTTCCTCGCAAAAACGAACTAAAAAGACCTAAAATGGCTAATCTAACTCAATTGATTTTAGTAGTATCTATGAAAATGCCAAGCCCAGATTTATTATTATTAGATAAACAATTGGTATTTGCAGAATTTATGGGATTAAAAGCAACTATAGTGCTAAATAAGGTTGATTTAGAAGATAAAGAAGAGATAGACAGAATTGCTAAATTGTATGAAGATATAGGATATAAAATTATACAAACAAATGCAAAAGAGGGAATAAAGGTAGAAGAAATAAAAGCTTTACTTGAAGGAGAAACTACAGCATTTGCAGGAAACTCAGGAGTAGGAAAATCTACTTTGATAAATTCGATATTTGAACAAGAGTTAACTCAAGAAGGAGACATTAGTGATAAAAATCAAAGAGGAAAAAATACCACTACAAGTACTACTTTGTATAAATATAAAGAAAATTCATATATAGCAGATACACCGGGATTTTCAACATTTGAAATAAATGAAATTCCAAAAGAAGATTTATGTCACTATTTTGTGGAGTTTGTACCTTATTTAGATAAATGCGAATTTCAAGGTTGCAGTCATATAAAGGAAGAAAATTGTGGAGTAAAAGAAGCTTTAGAAGCTGGCAAAATTTCTTCACAAAGATATGATAACTATATAAAAATTTATAATAATTTGTGATAATGTTAAAAGTATTAAATTATTGTATGAATAAGTGATAGCAAGATAAGGTACTTTTCGTAGTGAATGCTGTGGGGACCGACAAGCTAGAAGATGTTACTAAATTTTTTCAAATCATTATTAATGTTTGCAAAAAATTGTTGTTACATCTTCTTGCGTAGTAGGGGATGAACGTAGGAAAGTACCTTATATTGTTATCATTAATATAAAATTAATAAAAGAGGGAAAGAAAAATGGTAGAAGTGTCAGTTTCAATATTAAATGTAAAAGATGACAAAGCAATTCAAACATTATATAACCTAGAAACATCAGGAATAAATTACTTCCATATAGATGTAATGGATGGAAAGTTTGTAAAAAATGATACAACAAATAAAATGCTAGAATTTAGCGAATATTTAAATCAGATTTCAAATTTACCATTAGATGTTCACTTGATGGTAGAAGATGTAGAAAGTTATATAAAAAGCTTTGCAATATTTGATCCTAATATTATAACATTTCACTTAGAAGCAGGAAAGAGCAAAAAAGAAATACTTAAATGGATTAAAATATTAAATGAAAACAACATAAGAGTTGGAATTTCAATAAAGCCAAACACAAAAGTAGAAGAAATTTATGAATATTTACCATTTGTGCATTTAGTATTAGTAATGACAGTGGAACCTGGAGAAGGTGGACAAAAACTATTACCAAATACAATAGAAAAAATAAAAGAGCTAAAAAAATATATTGATGAAAATAATTTTGAAGTAGATATTGAAGCAGATGGTGGAATAAACACAGAAAATGCTAATATAGTAAGAGAAGCGGGAGCTGATATGTTAGTATCAGGAAGTGCAATTATCAATGCTGAAGACTATAAAGAAATTATTATTAAATTAAAAGGATAAAGAATATTGACTAATAAAAAAGAAAATGATATTATTATTACATAAAAAATCCAAAGAGAAATAAGAAAGAAGTACAAAATATGAAAAAAGATAAAACCGTTGCAGGAGTAGAAAGAGAACTATTATTAATAAATAATAAAGCTAAGAAATTTAGCTTTATTAAATGTGTTTAAACAAGTTATTAACAAAATAATGCTTAATAACTTGTTTTTTGTGTGCTAAAAAATTCATATTTGGGAATAATTTTAGATGAAAGAGGTGGATAAAAATGAAATTTAAAAATTTTTTTGAACAAAGAGGAATAACTTTAATTGTATTAGTAGTAACTATAGTGGTACTTTTAATATTAGCAGGTGTAAGCATTAATGCAATCTTGGGAGATAATGGTATAGTAAACAAGGCAAAAGAGGCACAGAATGTAACCGATAATTCAACAAAGCAAGATAAGGAGAATGTAAATAAATTATCAGATAAATTAGGTGACATATTAGATGCTAGAACTCCATTGAAAGCAAATATGAATGGATATGTTCCAGGTAATTGGACTAATAAAGATATTATTGTAACTCTAACAGGAAAGTCTGGAAATACAAAGTATCAATATAGTAATGACAATAAAACATGGGCTGATTGCAATGAAAGTCTGACAATTAATTCGGATCAAGATAAAATGTACTATTTTAGAACTGTGGATGAATCTGGTAATGTAAAGAAAAAAACAGAAGGTTATTCGATAAAAAGAGATACTACAAAACCAACTATGGGATTTTATGCACAAAAGAGTACAACTGGTATAACGTGGAAAACAAGAAATATTTCTGATACAGGAAGTGGTATAGAGGTAAACAATAAAGTTACAATATCACATAAAATAACATTAGAGAGTGACGAAAAATATGTTGTAGATTATGAAGGAACAGATTCAACTAAAGAGATTACAGGATTAACTAGCGGCAAAAAATATACAATAAAGGCTACAGTTAAAGATAAAGCAGGCAATATAAGAGAAGCTAGAAAGGAAATCTATTTTTCAAGCAATAACGCAGAGAAAATTGATGACCCATACTTGGTGGGAAAAGATTGTGAATGGAATTATACTTTTACAGAAGAGATTGATGGAAGCTATTCTAATGAAATTAAAGAAGATATGAAGAATAGTTCACTTGAAGTTATATTATCTAAATATTGTTCAAATCCAGAAGTTGTTGAACGATGTGAATATACTATGAAAATTAAAACTGCATATCAAATCGAAGCTATAAATTATGAAGGAAAAGATTCAAATGGAATGTACACAATAGAATTATGTTATCCAGATGTGACAGATGATATGGAGGGAATTGCAATATTATATTTCAGCAAAAGAAATAAGGATATTGTATGCGAATACATTTTCCCGGAAAAAATAGATAAAGAGAATAAGATGATAGAGTTTAAAATGAAAGAAGCAAATGGAATAATAATACCTATTTGTGATTCAATGTAATTTAAGATAAAATGTAGTTTTTAAGTAATGAAGTGCACCAAAAATGTTAGACAAAGATTTAACATTTCGGGTGCACTTCATTATTAAAAAAATAAATTTCTTTAATAAGAATGTAATTTACAAGATTTTCGTAATACAGGTTTTGATATTGAAAATCATGATATAATATGTTATTATAGTACCATACTATCAATAAGTTGAGAGGTAAGAAATTTGAAAAAGAAGATTTTAATAATAATGTTAATAATAGCAGTTGCTATAGGAATAGCCATTTGGGTAACGACTAGAAAACATGAAGAAGTAAAAAATGATAATTTGAAAATTGTAACATCATTTTATCCCATCCATGTTATGACAGCAAATATAACACAAAATGTACCAGACGTGGAACTTGTAAATATGACAGAAGCCAATGTTGGTTGCTTACATGACTATACAATATCTACAACTGATATGAAAAAGATAGAAAAAGCTGATATATATATTCAAAATGGATTAGGTTTAGAGAGCTTTATGGATAAAATAATTTCAGCATATCCAGAATTAAAGGTAATAGATACTAGTGCTGATATATCAAATAAGATACAAGATGAAAATGAGACGAATCCTCATATTTGGACAAGCGTAGAAAACTATATCAAACAAGTAGAAACAATATGCCAAAAACTATGTGAATATGACAATAAAAATGCTGAAACATATAAAGCAAATTGTGAAAGTTATTTACAGAAAATAAATCAAGAAAAACAAAAATATGAAAATCAACTTCAAAAACTAAATGGAGCAAAGGCCATTTGCTTAAATGAGGGGCTAGAATATTTATTACAAGAACTTAAAATGCAAGTAACACAAGTAGAAACAAATCATGAAGAAAGTACAATGTCAGCAGAAACACTAAAAAACCTAATTGAAAAAATGAAAAATGAAAACATAAAAATCATTGTAGTAGATAAAGATGACAATATAAAAAATGCTGAAACATTAGCAAACGAAACAGGAGCAAAAATATATAAACTAGATTCAGGGCTAACAGGGGAAACAAACAACAACGCATATATAGACAAGTTAGAAGCAAATTTTTTAGTTTTAGAATCTATGATGTAGAACAGGAGTAGAAAATGGGTGGAAAAGGAGCATGTGGCTTACACTGCACAAAAATAAATAACATAAGTGTAAAATTTGGAAAAGAACAAGTATTAAAAAATGTAAATATCCATGTGCATTGTGGAGAGTTAACTGTAATAATAGGTAGGAATGGTGCAGGAAAATCTACATTATTAAAAGCTATTTTAGGAGAAGTAGAGCATACTGGAAACATAAGCTTTGTGGATATGAAAGATAACATTGCAAAAAGAATAAAAATAGGATATGTGCCACAAACTATAAATATAGAAAAACATATGCCAACAACAGTGTACGACCTATTTGCATCATGTATTTGCCACATACCAGTATTTTTGAAAAAGGATAAAAAGATATATAGCGAAATAAAAGAACAGCTAAAAATATTTGGAGCAGAAAAATTAATAGATAAAAGTATAGGAGATTTATCTGGTGGCGAATTACAAAGAGTATTACTTGCAATAGCAACAAAACCAACACCAAATTTATTGGTACTAGATGAGCCAGTATCAGGAATTGATAAAAATGGAACAAGAGATTTTTATGAATTAGTAAATGAATTAAAAACAAAATATGATATGTCAATTTTACTTGTATCACATGATTTAGATTTAGTTAAAAAATATGCTGATAGAGTAATCTTACTAGACAAACAGGTTGTAAAAGAGGGAACACCAGAAGAAGTATTTGAAAGCTTAGAATTTAAAAGTTATTTTGGAGAAATATAAGAGGAGAATATATAATGGGAGTAATATATAGTATATTAGAAGCACTAATACCATTTGAATTTATAGATTATGCATTTATGAAAAATGCACTAATTGCAATTATTTTAGTAACACCAGTATTTGCTATTTTAGGTACTATGATAGTAAACAACAAAATGGCATTTTTCTCAGATGCATTAGGACATTCAGCATTAACAGGAATTGCATTAGGAATGGTTTTAGGAATATCAAATATGAATATTTCAATGATATTATTTGCTGTAGTATTTGCATTGTTATTAAACTATGTAAAAAATAAAACAAACTATGGAGCAGATACAATAATAAGTGTATTTTCATCAATAGCAATAGCACTAGGACTTGCAATGTTAGCACAAAGTGGAAACTTCAATAAATATTCAAGCTATTTAGTGGGAGATATATTAAGCATTAGTAATACAGAAATATTATACTTATTTTTAGCATTTATTGCTGTAATTGCATTTTGGTACTTTACATTTAATAAATTAAATGTAACAAGTATAAACACAACATTAGCAAGAAGTAGGGGAGTAAATACCAAAACAATTGATAATGTATTTGCAGTGTTAATAGCTATAATTGTAATGATTTCAATTAGATTTATTGGTATTTTATTAATAAATTCATTGCTTATATTACCAGCAGCCTCTAGTAGAAATGTAGCTAAAAATATGAGAACATACCATTTGTTTGCTGTAATATTTTCATTATTTTCAGGAATCACCGGCTTAATTATTTCATATTATTGGAACATACCAACAGGTCCAATGATAGTGCTGATATCAGGTTTGATATACTTTATAACATTTGGACTAAAAAAGAGAATAAAAGAATAAAACTGAAGTGGCAAAACCACTTCAGTTTTTTCTTTACAAACTTAATATTTTCTTTGCTCTTGATACGTCCTCTGGAGTAGCAGGAGAAACTCCATCAAGCTCATATTTTAATCCTAGTTCTTCCCATTTGAAACGTCCTAAGTCATGATAAGGAAGAATTTCAACTTTTTGAACAGAATTTAAACTATGTATAAAATCCTTTAATTTAAGTAAATCTTCTTCTTTATCTGTAATTCCAGGAACTAATACTTGTCTAATCCACATTGGTTTATTTATACTACTTAAATATTTAGCAAAAGCAAGTTCTTTTTTATTAGAAACTCCTGTAAGTTTTTTACAAATTTCATCATTAATGCATTTAATATCTAATAAAAATAAATCTGTTAAATCAATTAATTTTTTCATATCATCAGTTAAATCAACATTACCAGAAGTGTCAATTGCAGTATGAATATTTTCTTTTTTTAAAAGAGTAAATAATTCTATCAAGAATTTATATTGCAAAAGGGGTTCGCCACCACTTACAGTAACTCCACCACCAGATGCTAAAAAATAGTTTTTATATTTTAATATTTTATTTAGTAATTCTTCAGCAGAATATTGATTACCTGCATTAATTTCCCAAGTATCACGATTTTGGCAATATTTACATTGTAAAGAACAGCCTTGCATAAAAATAACGAATCGTATTCCTGGACCATCAACAGCACCAAAAGTTTCAAATGAATGAACTCTTCCTATTAAATTTGACATAAAGTAGTCCTCCTATTAATAAATGTGAACAAATGAGAAATCTCAATTTGTTCACGTACAAGTTTATAATATGAAATTTGCTTAAATTCTTTCATGAATAGTTCTATGAATAACATCCAATTGTTGTTCTCTTGTTAATTTTGTAAAGTGAACAGCATAACCAGAAACACGTATTGTAAGTTGAGGGTATTTTTCTGGGTGTTCCATAGCATCTTCTAATAATTCTCTATTAAATACATTTACATTTATATGATGACCAGTTTGCATGAAATATCCATCTAGCATACTTACTAAGTTTTTAACTTTTGTATCATCTTCTTTTCCAAGAGTATTAGGTGTAATTGCAAATGTAAATGATATACCGTCAGAAGCATACTCAAATGGAAGTTTGGCTATTGTATTCATTACTGCTAAAGCACCATTAATATCTCTTCCATGAAGAGGATTTGCTCCAGGTCCAAATGGTTCACCAGCTCTTCTTCCATCTGGTGTATTTCCAGTTGCTTTTCCATATACTACATTTGATGTTATTGTTAAAACAGATAATGTAGGTGTAGCACCTCTATAAATTTGATGTTTTTCTAATTTACGCATAAATGTTTTTACAAGTTCTACAGCTATATCATCAACTTTATCATCGTCATTTCCGTATCTTGGAAAATCTCCTTCAACTTTATAATCTACAGCTAAACCTTGATTATTTCTGATTACTTTTACTTTAGCATATTTAATTGCAGATAAAGAATCAGCAACAACTGATAGTCCAGCAATTCCACAAGCCATTGTACGATAAATTTCTCTATCATGAAGAGCAAATTCTAAAGCTTCATAAGAATATTTATCATGCATGTAATGAATAGCATTTAATGCTTTTATATAAATTTTAGCTACATAATCCATCATTTGGTCAAATTTTTCCATTACTTCATTGTAGTCTAAATATTCTGAAGTTATTGGCTCAAACTTAGGAGCAACTTGTTTTCCAGAGTTCTCATCTTTACCACCATTAATTGCATATAATAATGTTTTGGCAAGATTTGGAACTATAGCGGAGACAGTTAGACTGGGTAATGAAAATAAAGTTCAGGATAATTGCAAGGCTTATCTGCCACAAAATAAAATTGCTTCTATGCAGGATTACTACAACCAAAATTATGATCGTGTCCAGGAAGAACTGGAATATAATAAGGAGGAGATAAGACTATACAAAGGGCGGCTTGAGATATATAAGAAGCTATATGAAACATACTTTGAAAGAAAAAAAGTATTAGATGAATATATAGCAATGAATAGGGAAAATATGCGGCGTATAGCGGAGTTATATGAAAATGTAGAAAAAGTTGAAAAAGAACTGGATTCACTATTGGAATATAGAGCTCGCAAAGAAATTTTTTTACAAGTATATGAAACGAAAAGTTTTTTGGTAAGGCTTTTGAGAAAAAGATATTTTAATCGGGCAAAAGCGGAACTTGAAGAGGGAGAACCTTATTTAAAAACGCTTAGAGAAAAATATGTGCAGAGTATTGATGCTTATAATTCTATGACAAAGGTAGCTGAACAGCAAAACCTTGAGTATAGAGATAAGAATGTTGAGAGTGCATATAACGAATCATTAAGACTCTTGAAAGAATATTCACAGAAGACCTCAACGGATGAATTTTTGCCTAAATTTAGAGGAGAGATTTCTAAGCTTTATGATACCCCTTGCTTCGAAATTGAGCCAAGTAATAATTGGACAATCATAATGTCCGAAGCTGAAGCATTAGCTTCGCTTGAAAAAATCATTTCAAAGATGTCGAGGGCACTTGGTGAGTGGAATGATATTGTTAATAACGAGCGGAATGATATTATGCAAAATGCATTATTAGAGACGTGCAAAATTGTGGGGGCAACCTGTATAGGTATTAATTCTAATAAAGATTTTGCGAATGTTAAAT
>ERZ779671.1431-NODE-1431-length-10181-cov-2.419712_pt1 | contig 10181 bp, 9 predicted proteins | sample MGYA00511074_ERZ779671 | MGnify/ENA primary metagenome ERZ779671 (study PRJEB29588, sample SAMEA2158454) | human gut metagenome | biome: human gut; feature: human-associated habitat; material: faeces | place: Denmark | collected 2008/2010 ... | reverse complement strand
GCTGATGGCGTAGAAAGCCTTCTGCAGGTCGTCCTGCTTTGCCTTGATGGCCTCAATATCGGTACCCTTCAGGGCTTCCTTCAGGGCGTTCAGCTTAGCTTCGCACTCGCTCTTCTCGGACGGAGAGACCTTGTCGCCCAGCTCGCCCAAAGCCTTTTCGGTCTGGAACACCATCTGGTCGGCGTTGTTGCGGGCATCAACATCTTCGCGGCGCTTCTTATCCTCAGCAGCATACTGCTCGGCATCCTTAACGGCCTTGTCGATGTCATCCTTGCTCATGTTGGTGGAAGCAGTGATGGTAATGCTCTGCTCCTTGCCGGTGCCAAGGTCCTTAGCGCTTACATGCACAATGCCGTTGGCATCAATATCAAAGGTAACTTCGATCTGGGGCACGCCGCGCGGAGCCGGAGCGATGCCATCCAGGTGGAAGGTACCCAGGCTCTTGTTGTCGCGGGCAAACTCACGCTCGCCCTGCAGAACGTTGATCTCAACAGAGGGCTGGTTATCCGCAGCAGTGGAGAAGATCTGGCTCTTCTTGGTGGGGATGGTGGTGTTGCGCTCAATGATCTTGGTGCAGACGCCGCCCAGAGTCTCGATGCCGAGGCTCAGAGGAGTGACATCCAGCAGCAGCACGTCCTTCACCTCACCGGTCAGGACACCGCCCTGGATCGCAGCGCCGATGGCAACGACTTCGTCGGGGTTCACTCCCTTGCTGGGCACCTTACCGAAGAAATCCTCGACGACCTTCTGGATCGCGGGAATACGGGTCGAACCGCCCACGAGGATCACCTCGTCGATCTGCTTGGCATCGAGCCCGGCATCACGCAGAGCTACCTTGCAAGGCTCGATGGTCTTGTGGATCAGGTGATCGCACAACTGCTCGAATTTGGCACGCGTAAGCGTCATAACCAGGTGCTGCGGAATACCGTCGATCGGCATGATGTACGGAAGGTTGATCTCCGTAGTAGTCGAGGACGACAGTTCGATCTTCGCCTTCTCGGCAGCTTCCTTCAGACGCTGCATGGCCATCGGGTCCTTGCGCAGATCCACGTTGTGCTCGGCTTTGAATGCCTCGGCCATATAATCGATCAGCACATGGTCGAAATCATCGCCGCCCAGGTGCGTATCGCCGTTGGTCGATTTCACTTCGAACACGCCGTCGCCCAGCTCCAGGATCGAAATATCGAACGTACCGCCGCCCAGGTCGAAGACAGCGACTTTCATGTCATTGCCTTTTTTATCCAAACCGTAGGCCAATGCGGCGGCCGTCGGCTCGTTGATGATACGACGCACTTTCAGTCCCGCAATCTCACCGGCCTCCTTCGTGGCCTGACGCTGCGAGTCGGAGAAATAGGCCGGAACGGTAATCACCGCTTCCGAAACCTCCTGCCCCAGGTAATCCTCGGCCGTCTTTTTCATCTTTTGAAGAATGATCGCCGAAATCTCCTGCGGCGTGTACTGCCGTCCGTCGATATCCACACGCGGCGTATTGTTGTCGCCGCGTACTACCTTATAAGGAGCACGCTCGATCTCCGACTGTACCTGATCGTAGGTCTCGCCCATGAAACGTTTGATCGAGAAAATCGTACGTTTAGGATTAGTAATTGCCTGACGTTTAGCCGGATCTCCCACTTTACGTTCTCCATTGTCGGTGAATGCGACGATCGAAGGAGTCGTACGATGCCCTTCGGAATTAGGAATTACGATGGGTTCGTTACCTTCCATCACTGCGACACAAGAGTTCGTCGTGCCCAAGTCAATACCAATAATCTTTGCCATAATATCGTTGATTTATAGTTTAATAATTTCTTTTTCAATTCCGCTTTCCCGGCTCTGTCACTGCCTTGCGGACGATGGGTAGTGAACAAAGGTTGTACCAAATGTTTTTTTCGCACCATCCGGCTTTTTCAAAGAATAAAATCTGACAAAACCGCCGGGAAGCCTGACATCCTGACTGCCACAATGACAGCCGCCAACTGTCTTTCAACTGCCGTTGTCATTCCGCAACGGACTTGAAAACGCCGACTCCCGGAGCGACACGGGACTGAATCAGCAATAAAAACCCCGGCTTCTAACAAGCCGGGGAGCATTAATCGGGAATCCCGATCCTATTTTTCGTTCAAAATACGCATTGCCGCATCCAGAATCGTCGTGTCGTCCAGCGTCACAACACCGCCGTCCGGTCCCTGTTCGATATGAATGCCTACGCCTTCTTTCGCCTCGGGGTGCCGTCCGCCGAAATAATTACGAACCGAATCGACCGAGATTCCCAATTCGTCTGCAATCCGTTGCGAGCTGCCGCTGGGCAGTCTGTCCTTGATACGACGCAACTCATTAAATGTGATAATCATACTGCTAATTATTTAGGTTGAATTTATTTTTCGTCTTCTCCGCTTCCGACAAAGTCCGACCCTGTTCGGCACCCATTTGTCGGCAGACCGGAGATAGCCTCTTTTTCTTTCCTCTAAATTAAATCCTTTTCCGATAATTTCAAAATTTTCCGGAACAAAAAGTTGAAAAAATCGTCAATTACACCCAATTTACCGACAGAATCCGTCTTACAATCGAAATGTTCCAAATCCAATGCCGGGAATGAGTCGGGAATGAAAAGCCCCGCAGCCCAAAGAATAAAAACCGAAGCCGCCCGCAGGAATCCTGCAGACGGCCAGAAAACAAAACCGGCAACGGACTATTGAGCCGGCTCGATATAAAATTCGATCAACAGCGGCGTATAGGGCAAAACCTCGGTGATCGTCGTACTGGTCGATGTGGAGTTGTCTACATAGTAAGGATTATAGACCGAACCGCCGTAAAGACCGTTCATATAGCTGCCATAATAATCGTCGTAATAGTTGCCCATGTAATTATTACCGTAGTAATTGTTCATCATGCCGTAATAATTCATCATAGCGTACGTAGCGGCGTAATTCGTAGAAGAACTGGTCTGGGTTGTCCCGGTAATGCCGACCACACCGTACGCATTGCTCGAAACGGTCAGCAAAGCGCCCCAGCTTCCGTAGCGGAAGTGCGGCAAGGCGTAATACCAGGCCAGAATCTGTTTGTCCTTATTCAGCGAAGGGGTGTAGCTCATGTACGTACCGGTGGATTCCACCTCGCCGTAAACGATTCGTTTCACCTCGTCGATATTGGTACTCTGTACGAACCCGTCCAGGAATCGGGCGATGTACCAGACCCGGACATTCTTCTCGGGATCGATCAGTTCGCCCGGTTCGTCCGTACCGAAGCGCTCGACCAAAGCTTTGTTAATCTTACGATCGATCTCGTCCGCCTTCTGCTCGAGCACCTCAAAGGGAACGGGGCGCTTTTCGCACGCGCGGATCATGCCGTTCAAGACCTTGCGCTTGTCAAAGCTCTGGCGGCTGCCGTCCTTTTTGATGACGACCATCGGCAGGCTCTCCACCGTCTCATAGGTGGTAAAGCGCTTTCCGCAATCATCGCAAAGTCTGCGGCGGCGGATGGAATTGTTGTCATCTGCCGGTCTGGAATCGATCACTCGTGTATTTTCACTGCTGCAAAATGGACACTTCATTTGCTACCTCCATGGGCAATTTTGCCTATATATTGTAGTATATCTATACATTTGTTGCTTGTCAATGAAATTTACACGATTATATGACCTGTTTTTTATGTATCAAAAAAAATTATTCAAATAAAAGATAACTAAAATTAAAAAAGCTTTCTCAAAGAAGTTAATAAAAATTTGATTTTTATTAATTTGATTTGGTATAATACAGTAAGAGGTGATATAGTGGCAAAGATAGAATTTACACCAAAAGGTGTATGCTCATCAAAGATTATTGTAAGTTGTGATGAGAATGATGTAATAAAAGATGTAAAATTTATTGGCGGTTGTCCAGGTAATACTATGGGAGTTTCTATATTATGCAAAGGAAAAACTATAGATGAAGTAATAAATAAATTGGAAGGTATTGATTGTAGGAATAGAAAGACATCATGCCCTGATCAATTAGCTCAGGCTTTAAAAGAGTTAAAAAAAGAAAAAGTAAAGTAAGGAGTTATATATGAAAAAATTTTTAGACGAGTTTAAACAGTTTATATCAAAAGGAAATGTAGTAGACTTAGCTGTAGGTGTTATTATAGGTGGAGCTTTTAGTAAAATAGTTTCTAGTTTAGTAGATAACATCATAATGCCTATTATAGGAGTTATTTTAGGTGGTGTTGATTTTTCTGGACTATCAATTACATTCCATGGAGCTTCTATAAAATATGGTTTATTCATTCAAAATGTAGTGGATTTTCTAATTGTTGCTTTTTGTATATTTACAGTAATTAAAATTTTAAATTCATTTGATAAAAAGATTAAAAGTAAAATAGAAAAAGAACAAAAAGAGCAGGAAGAAAAAGAACCAGAAATGACAAAGGAAGAACGTTTATTAACAGAAATTAGAGATTTATTAAAAAAACAATCAAAGGAAGATAAAAAAACAAAATAATATCATAATAAAGTAAGGAGCTAGGATAAGATGAATGAAGAAATAACAAGATTAACAAAAATGAATCAAAATATAAATAGTAATGGAGAACAAAATACATATGATATAAAAAGCAAACGTATTAGTATTTTAGACACTTATGGTGAAAACTTTATAAAAAAAGAATTCATCACTAATCCAGCTATAGGAAGAGAAAAGGAATTGAAGGAGTTAATGCTTATCCTGCTTACTCCTGATAAATCAGCTATTTTAACTGGTAAGCCTGGTGTTGGAAAAACTTCTATAGTTGAAGGACTTGCATACTTAATTCAAAAAAGACAAGTTCCTAATCAATTACTAAATTATCAAATAATAAAAGTTAATACTTCTGCCTTACTTGGTATAGATCCAGTAACCGGTGAATCAAAGATTCAAAACTTAATAGAAGAGTTGAAAAACTATGAACATTTAATTTTATTTATAGATGAAATACATACCTTAATGGGTTCAAAAGGAGAAGCCCTAGACTTTGCCAATATGTTTAAACCAGGTCTTGATAGAGGTGATATAAAAGTTATTGGTGCTACAACAACAGAAGAATATGAAAGATATATCTTAAGAGATAAAGCCTTTGTTAGACGTTTTCAAAAAGTAATTGTTGAAGAACCAACTAGGGAACAAAATATTCAAATATGTTTAGGAACACTTCCGAAAATAGAAAAAAGGACAGGAGCCGAGATGATGTATTCTAACTTTGTTAAACAAACAATGATGGAATTTCTAACCGATATCACTAGTGAATATAAAAGAGTATATGAAATAGGTTCTAGATATCCCGATGTAACTCTAACCTTAATTCAAGATGCCTTCAGTTATGCTATGTTTGATAACCGTAAATATGTAAATGTCCTAGATTTTAGAAAAGCAATTGAAAACTGTAAAAATATATATCCAGATGTTATTACTAAATCGTTGCCAATCTTTGATGAAACCTTTAGAGGAGAAATTGAAGATGCTAGATTAAGTATGATTAATTAGAACTAGAAATAGTTCTTTTTTTATAGATTTTTCTTGACAAAATTCGACAAAAAGCATATACTATACTGGTATACCGAATTGGTATATCTGTATAGAGGTGACTGATATGGAAAAAAAAGAAGTTGTAATAAATACAGCCCGTGAATTATTTACAAAGTATGGTTACAAAAAAGTATCCATGGATGAGATAGCAAGAACCTCTAACGTAACTAAGAAAACAATTTATTCTTACTTTAAAGATAAAGATGAATTGTTTAGATATTTTATTGAAGAAGAACTTATCAATATGAAACAAAAGATAGAAGCAAAAATAAATAATGAAAGTTTTACCGATAAAGTATCAACTATTATGTTAGAAATCTTAAATCTCAGAAAAAATAGTGCTTTATTAGAATCTATTATTAAAGATTGTAACACATCAAGTAATAATTCTATGCAAAATATGTCATTTTCAAATTATTATGACTCAGAGATAATTAATTATCTTGAAACAAAAATAAATGAGGAAATAGATCAAAAAAACATCAAAAAATGTAATGCTCATTTAACAGCTTTTATTATCTATAAAGTTTGTTTATCAATCTTATTTGAATATGATGAGCCAATAGATGAGAAAACAATTACTAAAGAAATTACCACAATCTTAAAAGATGGTCTATTTAATTAGGAGGGGATATCGTGAAAGAAAAAAAGTTTTTTAATTATGTTATTATAGCGGCAGTTTTAATCATACCGTTCATGTACAGTTTCTTTTACTTAAAAGCCTATTGGAATCCATATGGTGAAGGTAATATAGATAATTTACCTGTTGCAATAGTAAATGAAGATAAAGGTTCTAAAGGTGAAGAACTAGTAAAAGAAATAAAAGATAGTAAAAAATTAAAATTATCAGTAGTTGATAGTACAAAGGCAGAAGATGGACTTTATAATAAAGATTATTATGCTGTTATAAATATTCCAGAAGATTTTACAGAAAGTATGGAAAGTGCTAGTACAACAAATAAGAAACATGCAACTATCACATATTCACCTAACCAAAAATCAAATTATCTAGCAAGTCAAATAATTAACAATGTAGTTAATGTAGTTGAAAAAAATCTAGATAATAAAGTAAATTCAGAAATAGTAGGTACTTTATCTGATACAGTTAAAGAAGTACCTGATAAACTTGAAACTATAAGTGATGGATTTGATAAATTAAATGATGGAACTAATCAGTTAAAAGAAGGATCAAATACACTTACAAGTGGAACAGAAAGTTTAAAACAAAACTATGCTAAATTTAATGAAGGCGTAAAAAGTTTACAAAGTGGTACAAATACACTTGCTAGTGGAGCAAAAGAATTTAATCAGTTAACAAGTGGACTATCTACTATGCAAACTGGTGTTACAAATTTAAAAAATGGTAGTGATGCATTTACAACTGGTTTAAATAGTTATGTAACAGGTGTAAATTCTGCACTTTCAAACACTAATAATTTAGCAAGTATAGTTGTAAGTACAACGTGTGCAAGAATAGAAGCAGGAGATAGTACAATAACAGAATATGATAAAAATGCATGTTTAATTGCAAAAGGAATGCTTGCTAATAATGCAAATTATGGTGGAACAAATGCTATAAATTATTTAACTATTAGTGGTAATAAATTAAATTCAAGCAATCAAGAAATAAATGCTGGAATAAATACTTTAAATAGTAGTGTATCATCACTTGGTACAGTAAATGAAAAAATAACTAAACTACAAAATGGTGCAAATAGTCTTCTTGAAGGAGCAAACACGTTATATAGTAGTTCAGAACAAATAATGAATGGTATTAATACTTTAAATGATGGAGCAAATACCTTAAATAGTGGAATAAATACTTTAAATAATAGTGTATCATCTGCTAAAAATGAATTAAATGAAAACATTGAAAACACTAAAAAAGAAGTAGCAAAAGTAAATGGATTAAAAGAATATAGTAATGAACCTGTTAAAGTTGATACAGAAGCTGTTAATGAAGTATCAAGTTATGGTACTGCATTCTCACCATTCTTTATATCAATCGCATTATGGGTTGGATGTTTAATGCTTTATATAGTATTATACTTTGATAAAGAAGAAAGATTTAAAAGGTTATCAATTAATAATCCAAATCTTTTACAAAGAACATTATGTTATCATGGACTTGCAACGCTCGCAGGTATAATACTTGGAATATTATTACAAATATTATTAGACTTTGAAATAACTAACGTTTTATTATATTATGTTTCAATAGTATTAATTGCTAATACATTTGTTGCTATAATTGAATTATTAATAGTAAATTTTAAAGATATTGGTAAATTTATTGCTCTTATCTTACTTGTACTTCAATTAGCCGCAGCAGGAGGAACATTCCCAATAGAAACAGTAACAAAAGGATTTAGATGGCTACATCCAATCCTTCCAATGACATATACAATAGATTTATTAAGAGAAAGTTTAGTAACAATTGAATCTAAATTATTAACTCATAACTTTATAATTGTATTTGTAATATTTATTGTATTTTTGGGTATTAATATTGCTCATGATATAATAAGACAAAAGAAAAATAAATAATTAAAATGGTGCATATGCATCATTTTTCTTTACATTAAAAATATGTAAAACTTATGTAAAAAGTGTAAAAAATATTCTTTATATCATTAAAATATGTTAAACTAGTTTTAGTAAAATAGGGAAGTGAATACATGAAAACAAAAAAGAAAAAATCAAACTGGATAAAATTTATAGTATTTTTAGTAATAATATTTTTAGTATTAATGATTTCTTCAATAGCGTTATTTATAAATTATAAAACAAATAAGGTAAATAAATCATTATCTTATAATGAAACAGGGGAGTTATCTTATTTAGTTTGTTTAAATAAAAATGATATTATAAAAGATGAATGTATTAGTGAAAAAAGAAGTTTTATATCTGATATGATAGATAAAATAAAATTTAAACTTGATTATAGTTTAAAATCAACTGATATAGCAAATTATAATTATTCATATGAAATACTTGCTGAAACAATAATAAGCGAAAAAGGTTCATCAGATAAAATATTATATAAAGATAGTAAAGTGATTGGAAAAAATAGTTATAATAAAGATAAAAAAGATACTATTAACATAAATGATGATTTTAATATTAATTTTAGTGATTATAATAAGGTTGTTACTAATTTTAAAAATCAATATCCAGTAGATGTGGATGGTAATTTAATAATAACTGTAAATGTAAATATAAATGGCGAAAAAGAAGGTATAAATGAGGACATTAAAAATAATTATGATTTAAAAGTAATCGTACCTCTTGGAAAAGAAACAACAGAAATAAAAGATTTTATAACTACAATAGATAATAATGGTTCAATTAATAATTATGAGAAAACAAAAGAAGGATATACTTTATTCTCACTTTTATGTGATATAGTTTATAAATTAGATATATTATATGTAATATTTGTTTTTGTATTTATATTTAAAATAATGCCAAAAATGAGTGGATATAATTTAGAATTAAAAAGGGTATTAAAAGAATATGATAAAATGATTGTAAATGTAAATTCAATGCCAGAATTAGGTGATTTACAAGTGATGGAAGTATCAAACTTTAGTGAACTAGTAGACGCTAAAAAGAATTTAAATAAACCAATAATGTACTTTGATAATTATGATAGAAATGAAGTAATATTTGTTGTAAAATCAGATAGTGATGCATTTGTTTATATAATGAATAAATATGATAAATAAAAAAATTATAGGTTTTCTATAAATTTTTTTACTATTTCTGTACTTCTTTCTCCTGCTTCTTTTTCAAAATCATCATTACCATCAGCAAAATCAGAAACAGTTCTAATACATACAAAAGGAACATTATTTTTTCTTGATATATGACCAATACTTGCACTTTCCATATCAACAATAGTTGCTTTTGTTCTATTATATATTTCATCTCTTACTTTAGAATCAGTAACAAAACAGTCACCACTAGTAATAGGAGATACATAATAATTAACATTTTCTTTTTTTAATATATCTTCTGTAATACTAATTAATTTTTCATCAGCTTTTATATTTCCATCATCAGGAGTAGAATATTTCATAATTCTAATAGGAGTAAAATCATGATATGTTACAAAAGATGATATAACTGTATCCATAACTTTTAATTTATCTGTTAAGCTACCAGCACATCCTGTATTAATTATATAGTTTGGCATATATTTATCAATTATATATTGTGTATTCGCAGCAGAATTTACTTTACCAATACCACTTTTACTAAGTATTATTTCTTTATTACAAAAATTTCCTACATAAATATCATTATTATCTTCTTTTTTTAAATTTAATGTTGTTTTTAGATTTTCAACTTCAACATCCATTGCGCCAATAACCGCAATCTTCATAATTATCACCTCATGAACTTAATTATATCAAAATTTTGAATAAAATGTAGTATTTTGTCAGAAAATATAAAAGGTGATATGTATGAAAACTATATTTAAAATAATTTTAATTATTATATTATTTCTTTTTTTATTTATTTTTATAGGAAAAAATAATGATTCTAAGACTGTTTTTATGGAGAATGAAAGAAATGGTAATCATTATAAATTAATATTTTCTAAAGAACCATTAACAATAAGAACTATTAAATTAAAATTAA
>ERZ779671.1426-NODE-1426-length-10196-cov-3.867074_pt1 | contig 10196 bp, 9 predicted proteins | sample MGYA00511074_ERZ779671 | MGnify/ENA primary metagenome ERZ779671 (study PRJEB29588, sample SAMEA2158454) | human gut metagenome | biome: human gut; feature: human-associated habitat; material: faeces | place: Denmark | collected 2008/2010 ... | reverse complement strand
GGTTACGATCAGCGCACCCAGTCCGAAAAAGTAAAGCGAAACGAGGAATGCCGGAATCAATGCGATAAGCACACCGTACATATTCTTCTTCACGCTGTCACCGCCGTGAACGTGGGGCGAAAGGGATACGATTAATTTATTCATACTTCGTTATTTTTTAGCTTGACGTGCACGGATCATCGCTCCTACCTTACCCTTACCCAAGCGGATATAATCCAGCATCGGACGGTTGGAAGGACAAGTGAACTGGCATGAACCGCATTCTATACACGACATAATGTCTTCTTTCTCTACTCTTTCAAAATCTCCGTGGGCCGAAACGGTAGCCAGCAGATACGGCTCCAACCCCATCGGGCAGGCTCCCACGCACTTGGCACAACGGATACAAGGCTGTACTTCGCCGCGCTTGGCTTCCTTCTCGTTCATAATCAGAATACCGGAGCTTCCTTTGGCTGTCGGTACATCCGTATTTACCAGAGCTTTACCCATCATCGGGCCACCGCCGATAATCTTGCCCGTATCTTCGGGCAGACCGCCGCAAGCTTCAATCAGCTGCTTCATCGGCGTACCGATACGTGCCAGGAAATTGGACGGCTTTGCCAACGACTTACCAGTCACGGTAATGACACGCTCAAACAGAGGTTTGTTCTTCTGTACGGCCTGGTAAACGGCAAATGCGGTACCCACATTCTGCACCACAGCTCCCGTGGAGATAGGCAGCGCACCGGCTGCAACCTGGCGACTGATGACAGCATCAATCAACTGCTTTTCACCACCCTGCGGATATTGTACCTTCAAGGGTACCACCTCGATACCTGCATAGCTGGAAGCAACCTTCGTCATCAGCTGGATGGCATCGGGCTTGTTGTTCTCAATGCCAATGAATGCCTTGTTCACCTTTACCGCTTTCATCAGAATGGATACACCTACCATAATTTCTTCCGCATGTTCCAGCATCAGCTGATGGTCGGCAGTCAGATACGGTTCGCACTCTACGGCGTTGATGATGACACACTCTGCCTTGAATGCAGGAGGAGGGCACAACTTGACCTGCGTAGGGAAGCATGCACCGCCCAGACCTACGATACCGGCATCAGCGATTTTCTTCACGATTTCCTCGGAGGTCAGACTGCATTCCTTCACCAACGTTTCGGAACGGTCAATGGATTCTTCCCATTCATCCCCTTCTACGTCAATGAATATAGCAGGCTTGGCGTAACCGCTGGCATCGACAATCGTGTCAATCTTAGCGACTTTCCCGCTGACAGACGAATGAATGGCTGCTGATACAAAACCGCCGGGCTCGGCAATCTTTGTACCCACTTTCACAACATCACCTTTGGCAACGATAGGCTTGGCAGGAGCACCGATGTGCTGTCCCAGCAAGATAGCGGCCTTGGCCGGAATCTCCGCCTTGATGATAGGCTGATGTGCTGAAAGTTTATTTTCGTGTGGATGGACTCCACCAATTGAAAATGTCTTCAACATACAATTCTGTATTTTTAGTCGTTTATTTACTTTATTAATTCATACCTCAACTTGGGAAGTCTAAACCTCTGCTTTAGGAGTCTCAACCTCAGCTTTAGGAGCTGCAACCTTTACTTGGGGAGCTGCATCGTCAGCCTTCGGTTTGCGCGGCGGGAAGTTGAGGGCAATGATTGTGTTTTGCGGACAAGCCTCCTCGCACTTGCGGCAGGATTTACACTTATTGGGGTCAATGTAAGCCAGATTGTTTTCCAGCGTGATAGCCTCGAACGGACAAACCTTCACACACTTGCCGCAACCGATACATGCCACGGTACAAGCCTTGCGTGCTACGGCCCCCTTGTCCTTGTTTACACACTGTACGTAAATACGACGTGATTTCTTGCCTTGAGGACGGATTTCAATAATAGATTTCGGACAAGCCTTGGCACAAGCTCCACAAGCCGTACACTTTTCCTCATCCACTTCGGGAAGTCCGGTCTCCGGATTCATGTGGATAGCATCGAACTGGCAGGCAGCCACACAGTCGCCGCATCCCAGACAGCCATAACTACAACCCGTTTCACCACCATAGAGAGAAGCCGCAATGGCACAACTCTTGGCGCCATCGTATTGGTTCACACGAGGACGGTTGGCACAAGTTCCATTACATCTCACCACCGCAACCATAGGTTCGGCAGCAGCGGCATCCAAGCCCAGAATCTCGGCAATCTTTGTCATGACGGGCTGTCCACCCACCGGACAAAGTTTACCATCCAGCGAACCTGCCTTTACGCAAGCATCTGCAAATCCGCTACAACCGGGGTAACCACATCCACCGCAATTTGCCTGGGGAAGCACCTCTGCTACCTGGGCAATCCGCGGATCTTCATACACGGCGAATTTCTTGGAAGCCACGTAAAGAATAGCGGCCGATACCAGCGCTATAACTCCCAATGAAATCACTGCAATCAGAATTACATTCATAAATTAGTTGTTTATTAATTATTTGTTTTATTATTAGTTAGTTCATCGGTCGTACGGAGAATGAGAACTTCTTACCCATCCGCGACTTGTTCAGCCACAATATATAATAATAAGGTACAAGAAGTGCTAGCGAACAAAGCGCGGAACGCAGCTCGTCATTCCAGATAGCCATAAAGACAAATAGTGAGATTATCAGAATAAGGAAAGGAAATATAAAGGCAAACAGAACTGCCATCACTCCCATTGAAAGTTCGCCCGTCACCCATACACGGTCGCCGGGCTGGTAGGATGCGGCATTGGCATCGGCCACATCGACAAGTTTCTCTTTCGTATCCGCAGAGGTACAATGTCCCTTGACACTACACGAAGCGCACGCTGAAGTCTGGATGATTCTCACTTGGAGATGAGAACCGTTTATGTTTTCCACAATACCTTGATGTTTTATAGTATTCGCCATTTTGCAAAGTGTGCATTACAAATCGCGGCAAATTTACGCATTATTTGTGAACTGCAAACCTTTCCTATGCATTTTCTGTGTTCGTAAACGTGCTTTTTCTATGTTTTTATGTTTTTTCACCTGCCACAGACTACAAAAAGACAAAAAACAGACGATCTGTCAAGGAAAAACAGACCGTCTGACTAACCAAAACAGATAATCTGTTCACTCCGAACAGACCATTTGTTTATTTACCATTTATAATTGATACCGAAACTGAGCAATTCTTTTACCTGAAAATAGCTGTCCCCTTCCGTCGGCTTGGCACTGTCGTCATAGCGGGCGTGCACATAGAGCTTGGTGGAAAGATAGCGGTTCAGCACAAAGTTCACCGTGTTTTCCCATTCAATACGTGTCCACTCATAACTGGTCTGGAAGTCCAAGCGGGAATCCAGCGTGATGGAAGGAATGATGGTCCATGAAAGTGTAGGCTGTATCTGCGAACCGAAGTTATGCTTCACGCATTTGCCCTCATCAAGACCGAAACTCACTTCATTCACCCCCTTATTTCCTACATAGCGCAGCATGTACGTCAGCGGAGCCATAAAAACGGACAAGCTGAATTTCTGCTTCTTCAACTTGTAGTCCATACCGATACTGCTCGACCAGTCCGCCGGAGCAAAGAAAGCCGAAACCAGCTCTTCACTGTTGGCCTTGTAGCCATTGCAGAACTGGGTCTTAAACTCAGTCGTGATGGTATAATACCACTTGGACGCAGCCTGAATACCCAGTTTACTGTACAGCCGGAGTTGGTCGGTACTTACCAGATAGTTATGAAACTCGTCGGAAGGTGCGGAGCTGAAGCCCAGCTTGGCATCGAGCAGATTTTCCCACTGCACCTTTTCACGGTCATTATAGTTGGCAAACAATTGCAGGTTGGCAAGCACGGCGTTAGTGCTCTCACCTCCCTTGTACCAGTTGTCGGAGATATAGTTCTGGGTAATCTGCAATGAACCGTTTCCACCCGTCACCCACCAGTTGGGCTTGTGGATAATCACGTCGGCTTCCTCCTTCACTCCCACCATATTCTCTTGTGCAAACAGTTTCACGACGGACGGCTTGGAAGAAACCTCCTTCTCTATATTATCCTTGAATATCTTCCCTTTCATCACCTCCTTCTCGGTCATTACAACCAGATTGGGACAATCTACATACGTGTTCAGCAGCGTACGGTCCACCAGTTTGTTGGCTCGGTCCTTTGAGGTGAAACTCAGTGTGTCGAACGGCAACATCTCGCGCGTCAGGGCAGGCACCGTATCAGGCACCTGGAAATGCCAGTCCACCTTGGAAAGGCGTCTCATGGGGGCATAATAATAGGTAAGGGGAAGGAACAACCTATAGTAGTTCGGATTGGAAGGTATATAACGCTCCGGAGTCGTGGGGTCATTCAAATAATCCAGCACTCCGATATACCTTTCATATAATATGGAAACAGTATCCAGCCTGTACCCCATACCTTCCGGTTTCAATTTCAGAATCATGTATTCTTTCATTATATCCGGCAAGGTGTCGGCTTTGGCAGTTGTTTCCTGTCCACTGTTCTTCGAGGCGGTATCCAGCGTATTCTGTGCCATCACCGACGAAGAAATCATCGTAGCAATTAACCAAAATGCAATGTGTCTATTCTTCATAATGCCCTAAAGTCTATGTTTCGAGCGCAAATTTAGCTTAAAATGTTTAGAAAACATAGAAAAGCCATAAGAAAAAGGCAAGAAGGACTTTCTTCGATGAAATCGTATTTTTTAATAATTGTTTCATCGAAACTTTCTCTACTTCCTCTTTTTTTTATAATTTTGCGCTTTTTAAGTTCTACGTGTACTGACGGGAGCAGTGCGCACCCTGAACGACAAGCCGTATAGGCTCTTGGCATTAGATTAAACAATTAATAAAATAATATAGTTGTGGGAGAAACAAAGTATATTTTCGTCACCGGTGGTGTTGCCTCTTCATTAGGTAAAGGTATCATCTCATCCTCCATCGGTAAATTGCTGCAAGCAAGAGGTTACAAGGTAACCATCCAGAAGTTTGACCCGTACATCAACATCGACCCGGGTACACTGAACCCTTATGAACACGGCGAATGCTACGTTACCGTGGATGGCCACGAAGCCGACCTCGATTTGGGCCATTACGAACGCTTCCTGGGCATCCAGACCACCAAGGCCAACAATATCACGACCGGACGCATCTACAAAAGCGTCATCGACAAAGAGCGCCGGGGTGACTATCTGGGAAAGACCATCCAGGTTATTCCCCATATTACAGACGAAATCAAGCGTAATGTAAAACTGCTGGGAAACAAATACAAATTCGACTTTGTTATTACCGAGATTGGCGGTACAGTGGGTGACATCGAGTCTCTGCCCTATCTGGAAAGCATCCGTCAGCTGAAGTGGGAATTGGGAAAAGACGCCTTGTGCGTACACCTTACTTATGTCCCCTACCTGGCAGCTGCCGGTGAACTGAAGACCAAGCCCACCCAGCACTCCGTAAAGGAACTGCAAAGTGCCGGTATCCAACCCGATGTCCTCGTACTGCGTACGGAACATGAGTTGAGTACCACCCTGCGCAAGAAAGTGGCTCTGTTCTGCAATGTGGACGAGAATGCCGTGGTGCAAAGCATCGACGCGCCTACCATCTACGAGGTGCCCATCTTGATGCAGCGCCAGGGACTGGACGTTACCATTTTGAAGAAAATGGGACTTCCCGTCGGCGACACTCCGGGACTGGGACCGTGGCGCGCTTTCCTCGAACGCCGTCACAAAGCCGAAGAGACTGCCCCGCTGCACATCGCATTGGTGGGCAAATATGACTTGCAGGATGCCTACAAGTCCATCCGCGAGGCCCTTTCACAAGCAGGAACCTACAATGACCGCAAGGTATCGGTAGACTTCGTGAACAGTGAAAAGCTGACTGACGAGAATGTGGCAGAAGCCCTGAAAGGCATGGCAGGCGTACTTATCGGTCCAGGCTTCGGCGAACGCGGCGTTGCCGGCAAGTTCGTAGCTATCAAATATGCGCGTACGCACGACATCCCCACCTTCGGTATCTGTCTGGGTATGCAGTGTATCGCCATCGAATTTGCCCGTAACGTACTGGGTTATGCCGATGCCAACTCACGCGAGATGGACGAAAAGACACCGCACAATGTCATCGACATCATGGAAGAGCAGAAGTCCATCACCAATATGGGTGGAACCATGCGTCTGGGTGCCTACGAATGTGTTCTGCAGAAAGGCAGTAAGGCATACGAGGCATATGGTACCGAGCATATCCAGGAACGTCACCGTCACCGCTACGAGTTCAACAACAGCTTCAAGGATGCCTACGAAGCAGCAGGCATGAAGTGTGTGGGTATAAACCCCGAATCGGACCTGGTGGAAATTGTTGAGATTCCCGCATTGAAGTGGTTTGTCGGTACCCAGTTCCATCCCGAATACAGCAGTACGGTATTGCATCCGCACCCACTGTTCGTAGCATTCGTGAAGGCCGCCATCGAAAATGAAAACGAAAAGAAATAATTTGTAATAAGTAATTTGTAATCAACAAAGAATGGATAAAAATACCATCACAGGTCTTGTTCTGATAGCGATATTGTTAGTAGGTTTCAGCTTTCTGAGCCGTCCCAGCCAGGAGCAGTTGGAAGCACAGCAACGTTACTACGACTCCATAGCCCAGGTGCAACAGCGCGAAGCCGACTTGAAAGCCAAGGCGGAAGCAGCCCTGGCCAATGAAAGCGGAGCGGAAGCAAGCGTTGACTCCACTGCCCTCTTCTTCGACGCCCGTCAAGGAACCAACTCGCAGGTAACCATCCAGAACAACCTGGCAGAAATAACCGTAGATACAAAAGGCGGGCGCATAGCTTCGGCCACGCTGAAGGAATACATGGGACAAGACAAGACGACCCCCGTCACACTGTTCAGCGGCAATGACGCTTCCATGAATTTCCTCTTTTACAACAAGAAAGAGACTATCCAGACGGAAGACTATTATTTCACCGCAGTAAACCGTACGGACAGTACCGTCACCATGCGTTTGTCGGCAGACAGCAACAGCTATATCGACTTTACATATCGCATGCACAATGACACATACCTGATAGACTTTACTATTCAGGCAGTCAATATGGAAGGTAAGCTGGCGGCTACCAACAATTATGTGGACATCGAGTGGTCTCAGCGTGCCCGTCAGATAGAGAAGGGTTACACCTACGAGAACCGTCTGGCTGAACTGACTTACAAAATCACCGGAGAGGGTACCGATTATCTGTCCGCCAACAAGAACGACGAAAAGGAAGTTCCGGAACGCCTGGACTGGATTGCTTTCAAGAACCAGTTCTTCTCTTCAGTATTTTTGGCAGATGCCGACTTTGAAAAGACCAAACTGAGTTCCAAGATGGAGACTCAAGGCAGCGGCTACATTAAGGACTATTCTGCGGAGATGAGCACGAAGTTCGACCCTGCTGGCAAGGAACCTACCCAGCTGTTCTTCTACTTCGGCCCCAATCACTACAAGACCCTGACCGCACTCGACAAGGGGCGTGACGAGAAGTGGGAGCTGAACCGTCTGGTCTATCTGGGCTGGCCGCTCATCCGCTGGATAAACAAATGGTTCACCATCAACATCTTCGACTGGTTGTCCAGTTGGGGGTTGAGCATGGGTATCGTACTGTTGTTCATGACGTTAATCGTAAAAGCTGTAGTATTCCCCGCAACGTGGAAAACCTACATGTCCTCTGCCAAGATGCGCGTACTGAAACCGAAAATCGACGAGATAAACAAGAAGTACCCCAAGCAGGAAGATGCCATGAAGAAGCAGCAGGAAGTGATGGGCCTCTACAGCCAGTACGGAGTCAGTCCGATGGGTGGATGTCTGCCGATGCTGATACAGTTCCCTATCTTGATGGCCTTGTTCATGTTCGTGCCGAGTGCCATTGAACTCCGCCAGCAGAGCTTCTTGTGGGCAGACGACCTTTCCACTTACGATGCGTTCATCAACTTCCCGTTCCATATCCCGTTCCTGGGAAGCCACCTCAGCTTGTTCTGCCTGCTGATGACGGTTACCAACATATTGAACACGAAGTACATGATGCAGCAACAGGATACGGGTGCCAATCCGCAGATGGCTGCCATGAAGTGGATGTCATACCTGATGCCTATCATGTTCCTCTTCATATTGAACGACTATCCTTCGGGATTGAACTATTACTACTTCATCTCTACGTTAGTCAGTGTGGTAACAACGCTCATCATGCGCAAGACAACCAATGAGGAAGCCCTTCTTGCTCAGTTGGAAGCCAACAAGAAAGACCCGAAGAAGATGAAGAAAACCGGTTTCGCCGCTCGTCTGGAAGCCATGCAGAAACAGCAGGAACAGATGATGAAAGAAAAACAGAACAAAAAGTAGTAAGACTACCGTTCAAAATATTCTTTTGCAGAAAGCCGGACAATGACATTTGCCCGGCTTTCTTATCCTTACACCAACGAAAAAATTCACAGACTCTAAATTATGCAGACTAAATACACTTACAAACAAATCTGGCTCATAGCCTACCCTATCCTAATCAGCCTCCTTATGGAGCAGATGATAGGTATGACGGACACCGCCTTCCTCGGACGTGTAGGCGAAGTCGAGTTGGGAGCATCTGCCATCGCCGGTGTCTTCTATATGGTCATCTTCATGGTTGCCTTCGGTTTCAGCATCGGGGCACAGATACTCATTGCCCGGCGCAACGGCGAACGGCAGTATAAGGAAATCGGTGACTTGTTCTATCAGGGCATCTATTTCCAAGTCGGGATGGCGGCAGTCATGTTCCTGCTATCTTATTGCTTCTCACCGATTATCCTGAAACGCATCGTCGCTTCGGAACATATCTACGAAGCAGCCACCAGCTACCTGCATTGGCGTGTATTCGGTGCCTTCTTCTCGTTCAGCGCAGTCATGTTCCGTGCCTTTTTCTTGGGAACCACCCAGACCAAGACACTGACACTGAACTCCATCGTCATGGTGTTGAGCAATGTCGTATTCAACTATATCCTGATTTTCGGTAAATTCGGTTTTCCTGCACTCGGCATTGCCGGAGCCGCCATCGGCTCCTCATTGGCCGAGCTGGTTTCGCTGTTATTCTTCATCCTCTATACCCGTAGCCGTATCGACTGCTGCAAGTACGGGCTGGACCGTATTCCGAAGTTCCGGCTGGACGTATTGAAACGGATGCTGAACGTCTCTTTCTGGACCATGATACAGAATTTCTTCTCCCTCTCCACCTGGTTCCTTTTCTTCCTTTATGTGGAGCATCTGGGAGAGCGCTCGCTGGCAGTGACCAACATTGTCCGCAATGTGTCCGGCATACTGTTCATGGTACTCATGGCATTTGCCTCTACCTGCGGTTCATTGGTCAGCAACCTCATCGGTGCAGGCCACTCCGATTGCGTGGCAGGCACTATCCGGCAGCACGTACGCATAGCCTATGTTTTCGTACTTCCGCTGGCATTGCTTTTCGCGCTGTTCCCCAAGCTGATTCTGGGAATTTATACCGACATACCCGACCTGCAGGACGCTGCCGTGCATTCGCTTTGGGTGATGTGCTCCACCTATCTGTTTCTGGTTCCCGCCAATGTCTATTTCCAGGCAGTTTCCGGAACCGGCAATACGCGTACTGCATTGGGCATGGAGCTGGCAACGCTGGTCATCTACACAGCCTATATCACCTACATTATTCTGATTCTGCAACTCGACGTGGCCATCTGCTGGACCTCGGAAATGGTTTATTCCAGCTTTATTCTCATTTTCTGCTGGCTATATATCAAACGTGGGAATTGGCAAGGAAGGAAAATTTAGTATCTTTGCATTGAAATAACCGAAACAAAAAACATATATGAAACAAGTAAATCTACTACTTATGTCAGCAGCCATGACATTGGCCTCCTGCGGAGGAACAAAAGATGCCGGACAGCAGCAAAAGATCCACGTTGCGGTTGTTCAGCAGCTGAGAACACGCCAGCAATGCCCCGCACAACAGCGAAACAATGCTGAGCAGCAGCACCACCCACCACTTTTGCCCCTTGCGCTTGGCAAGGGCAAAGGAAGACTGTGCGCGCACCACGCCATCCACCAGCAGCATCAGGCCAAACAGCAGCGGCAACAGCCATTCAAAGGTCATGGCGCTTTGTACGGTACACAATAGTGCCCACATGCCCAGCGCAATGGTGGGCAGGCTGAGCAGCAGGCTGACGGTGGCTCGGATGCT
>ERZ779671.1425-NODE-1425-length-10198-cov-1.800355_pt1 | contig 10198 bp, 7 predicted proteins | sample MGYA00511074_ERZ779671 | MGnify/ENA primary metagenome ERZ779671 (study PRJEB29588, sample SAMEA2158454) | human gut metagenome | biome: human gut; feature: human-associated habitat; material: faeces | place: Denmark | collected 2008/2010 ... | reverse complement strand
GGTTCTTTTTGCCTGTGGAAATGACCCCTTGCAGGCAGAACAGGCTGCAGGGGTCTTGACCATCAAAAAATTTTGATGTCAGGAGTAAAAGCGTTCCATGATCGATTTTGAACACGTCTCCAAAGAGTACAAAAAGGGCGGACGCCTGGCCCTGGAGGACATCAACCTCCATGTGGACGACGGCGAATTCGTCTTTCTGCTGGGCCATTCCGGTGCCGGCAAATCCACGCTGCTCAACTGCATCGGAGGACTGGATACCGTGGATTCCGGTTCCATCGTAGTGGATGGACAGGAGGTGGCGGGGCTTAACAGTAAAGCACTTTCCAATTACCGTCGGGAGAAGCTGGGTTTTATTTTTCAGTTTTATAATCTGGTGCCGAATCTGACGGTGAAGGAAAATATCCAGGTCTGCCAGTATCTGACGAAGAATCCTTTGAATATGGAGGAACTGCTGCAGGTACTGGGACTGACGGAACATCAGAACAAGTTCCCGGCACAACTTTCCGGCGGACAACAGCAACGCTGTGCCATCGCCAGAGCCTTGATCAAGAATCCGAGCCTTCTGTTATGCGATGAGCCTACGGGTGCGCTGGATTCCAGGACTTCCCGGGACATCCTGATACTGCTGGAGGATATCAACAGACAGTATGGCACTACGATGCTTATTGTTACGCATAATAATTCCATTAAAAACATGGTACATCAGGTCATTATGATCAAGGACGGACAGATCAGCAAGAACTACCGGAACGAGAAACGTGTTCCTGCGGCAGAACTGGAGGATTTGTAGGATGCAGAGGATATTAAGCAAACGAGTACTTCGGGATATCCGGGAAAACCTGCTGCGCTATCTGGCATTGTTTTTCCTGGTGGCAATGGTCATGTATATGGTGGTAGCTATCGTGGGAGCTGCCGAGACTATTATGCAGGGGACGAAGGAGAGCGGACGTGTCCATCACAGAGAGGACGGACAGTTTGACGTTTTTGTTCCGCTGACCGAAAAAGAGACCGCACAGATCACGGAAAAAGGTGTGACACTGCAGAGGGATTTTTCCCTGGATTTTCATCTGGGACAGTCCACGTTTCGTGTCTATCAGGCAAGAGAAACGGTAGATCTGTTCGTTCCAGCAGAAGGGGAGGAAATTCCGGCACAGGGAGAGATCCTGTTGGAACAGCATTATGCGGAAAAACATGAGCTGCAATTAGGAGATATCTTTATCGTTGGGGGAAAAGAGTTCACCGTTGCCGGAATCGGCAGCACGCCGGATTACGATGCTGCTTTTGAGAAAACGTCAGATACCACTGTAGACAGCAATCTGTTTGGCTTCGGATTTGTCACGGCAGAGGATTATGAAGCTCTGAAAGCAGGCGGACAGAATTTCCGGACGGAGGATTATACTTACACCTATCTGCTGAATGATACCATGACGGATCAGGAACTGAAGGAACTGTTACAATCCTTCGAACTGGACCGCAGTAAGGTGACGGATACTTATTTTCTGGAAATGCTGGCAGATGCGGAAGAGACGAAGAACGATATTCAGGATGGTATCCAGGAACTTCTGGATGGCGTGGATGAGCTGGTGGACGGTGTGGATGAACTGGCGGATCATAATGCAGAACTGACGGATGCGGCGGATGAGTTGTTTGATGCCATGCTGGAACAGGTGAATGACAGCCTGAAGGATGCCGGAGTGGAAGTGACACTGACTTCAGGAAATTATGAACAACAGCTGAATGCCATGATCGCTAATCCTCATGCCTACACCGCATCCCTGCGGCAGAACCTGCAGGACGCGAAAAAGTCTCTGGAAGATCTGCAGGAGTTTCGGGATGGTGTGAAATCCTACACGGACGGAGTTAATGCAGCTTCTGCCGGCGGCGGAGCACTGGTGGGCGGTATGAGTCAGATCACGGAAAACAGTGCTGCGTTGAATCAGGGAGCTGATGCTATTTTTAATGCCATTTTGGGCATGGTGAATGAACAGCTCCAGGCAGAGTTGGAACCTTATGCGGCATACGGGATCAGCTTTCCGGGACCGACGGCTGGCGGTTAGGGAGAGCAGCTGGATCAGCTGGCAACTGTCTTTACACAGATGGGGGCATCCCAGGCAGCGGGGCAGCTGTCTGCAGTGAAAAGTCAGCTGGACACCGTGGCACAGTTTCGGGATGGGGTGAAAGCCTATACCGCCGGTGTCGGAGAAGCAGCCGGAGGATCCCAGGAGCTGTTCCAGGGACTGAGCGTGCTTTATACCGCCAGTGAGCCTCTGGTAGACGGCACAGATGCCGTGGTGGATGCACTGATGGATATGGTGGAGGCACAGCTGGAAGAAAGTGATATTCAGGTAGAACTGACTGCCGACAATTATAAGGAAGAGCTGAACCAGCTGATGGCAGAGGGCAGCAGTGTGGATGCCAGGCTGCGGGATTCCTTGAAGGACGCGAAGGATACTTTGGCGGATCTGGAGGATTTCCGGGAAGGAATCATCGATTATACGGATGCCGTGGATGAGATTGCGGATGGCAGCAGGGAACTGCGGGACGGTGTGCAGGAACTGCAGGATGAAGCCAATGATATGATCGATGAGTATTTTACTTTCGATATCGACAATCTGACACAGTTTCTGGTGGCAGGGGATAATCCCAGAATCGATGCCGCCAGCGGGGATGTGATCATCAATAAATATGCCGGTATGGTATCCGGTATTATCCTGATGGTCATGTTCACTTACGTGATCTCCGTATTTGTGGTACATAATATTGAAAAAGAGAGCAGCGTCATCGGTGCGCTGTACGCTTTGGGTGTGACGCGAGGGCAGCTTTTGTTCCATTATCTGCTCAATCCCATGATGATCTCCTTCTTAGGAGGTGCGGTCGGCTGTGTCCTGGGCTTTTCGAAGTATGGTACCGGCTGGCAGATGCAGGACAGTATCGTGTATTTTTCCCTGCCACCCATGGAAATCGTGACTCCGGCCTATCTGCTGGTCTACAGTCTGGTCATGCCGCCGGTGACGGCCGCATTGGTAAACTGTCTGGTGATCAGCAAGAAGTTGAAGCGCACGGCACTGTCTCTGCTTAGAAATGAACAGACCGCAGGCAGGGCCGGGAAGATACAAGATGTAAATCTGGGAAATATGAAGTTCCTTCACAGATTCCAGGTCCGTCAGCTCCTTCGGGAGATGCGTTCTGCCGTGGCGGTGGTGATCGGTATGTTTATCTGCCTGCTGGTACTTTTGATCTCTGCAGACTGCTATGTTCTGTGTAAGAACTTTGGAGACGCCTGCCTGGATGAGACGACCTATGCTTATATGTATACTTACAAATATCCCACGGAGGATGTGCCGGAGGATGGTACTCCGGCTTATGTGGAGAGTCTGAAAAAGGAGGCTTACGGTTATAATCTGGATGTGACGGTACTGGGAATCGATAAGGATAATCCATATTTTCCGGTGGAGACCAGCAATAAGAAAAATGAGATCGTGATCTCCAGCGCCGCAGCACAGAAATTTGGCGTGAAGGTCGGTGACAAACTGGTGCTTTCCGATGAAGTGAACGAGAGAGATTATGCGTTTACTGTCAAAGATATCGTTCATTTTGCCTCCGGTGTTTATGTATTTTTAGACCGGGATGCCATGCAGGAACTGTTCGATCAGGAAGACGACTATTATAATGTAGTATTCGCCGATCATGCACTGGACATCGACAACGGCAGACTGTATTCTACGGTATCCAGAGAAAACGTGGAGGAAAGCTCTCAGATATTTACGGATATGATGGGACCTATGGTCAGCATGCTGGCGGCCATCTCCGCACTGATCTTCATGATCGTCATGTATCTGATGATGAAGGTCATGATCGACCGTTCTGCATTCTCCATTTCCCTGATGAAAGTACTCGGCTACCGAAAGGGAGAGATCCGCAGACTGTATCTGGACGGGAACTTCTATATTATAATGTTGGGAGCATTGTTGGGAGTACCGTTGGCAAAATGGTCCATGGATCTGATCTTCCCGTATTTTATTTCCAATGTGGCCATCGGAATGGATTTACAGTTCCCGCCGCAGTTGTACGGCATGATCTACGGAGGCATCCTGATCTGCTATCTGGTGATAAACTTCCTGCTGGTGGGCAGACTGAACAAGCTGGTGCCTGCGGAAGTATTGAAGAATAGAGAGTAAATAAGTAAGTAAATATAGGTAACAGTTCAGCCATGAACATATCTGGGCACAGAAATCATGCTTGCATGATTTTGCGGGCAAATATGTTCATGGCTGAACTGTTACCTAACTTTTTTATATAAATACATACTAACCCTATTGACAAACTAGGAAATATAAGGTAATATCATCTAAAACATAGAAAACATATAGATTTACTAGGATATAAAAGACGAGGAGGATGACACCGTGGAAGCAACCTTTGATACGACAGAACAGAGAATCCTTAAGATCATAGATGACAACCGGGAGACCATCGTAGAGTTCGCAAGAGATATTTACGATCATGCAGAGCTGGGCTACAAGGAATTCCGCACTTCGAAAAAGTTCGTGGATTTTATGAAGAGCTTACAGCTGCCGGTACAGACGGATCTGGCCATCACCGGAGCAAAAGCCTATTTAAATAAAGAAAAGGCCGGAAATGCATCCCTGGCATTGATCGGAGAACTGGATGCCCTGAGGATTCCGCAGCATGCACATGCAAATCAGGAGACACAGGCAGCTCACTGCTGTGGACATCACGCACAGCTGGCAGGAGTCATCGGAGCGGCGCTGGCACTTACGGATGCAGAGGTGGCACAGAAGCTGGATGGACAGGTGATCTTCTTCGCCACACCGGCGGAAGAGTACGGTGAGATCGAATTCAAGAATCAGCTGATCACTGATGGCAAGATTGCTTACGGTGGTGGAAAATGTGAACTGATCCGCATCGGTGCTTTCGATGATGTGGATGTGGCACTGGCGCATCATATTTCCTTAGAGGGAATCCGGCTGGGAAGCAACAGCGGCAATGGTTTTGTATCCAAGGTGATCCGTATCAAAGGAAAAGCAGCCCATGCGGCGGGATGTCCGGAAAAAGGTGTCAACGCCTTATCGGCAGCAAGCCTGGGGTTACAGGCACTGGCACTGAACCGTGAGACCTTCCGGGATGAGGATTGCGTGAGGGTTCATCCGATCCTGACCAAGGGCGGAGATCTGGTCAATGTAGTTCCCAACGAAGCGGTGCTGGAGACACTGGTAAGAGGCAAGACCCTGGAAGCTTTCGCAGATGCATCCGTCAAGACAGATCGTTCCTTCAAGGCAGGAGCACTTGCCATGGGAGCAGGGTATCGTATCGAGACTATGCCGGGCTATCTCCCTTCTCTCTGGCAGCCGGCACCAGAAGAGATGGCCGATGCGGTGAAAGCACTGGCAGGAGAAAAAACGGTATACGAGGTCAGACCGGAGGAACACAGCGGAGGATCCACAGATGTGGGAGATGTACAGCATCTGCTTCCTGTGATCACCTTCAATACCGGCGGTACTGTAGGTGGTCTGCACCAGGTGGATTTCGATGTCGTGGATGAGGAAGAAGCCTATGTGCTGACAGCCAAGATATTTGCCCTGAGTGCTTACCGAATGTTGAAGGACGGCGCGGAAGTGACGAAGCGGACCAAACAGGAATATCATCCGAGATTCGCTGATAAACAGGAATACATAGCTTTTATGGACAGCTTTAATAAGGTGGAGGAAGCGGACATTGAGTAAAGCAGATTATAAAATAGAAGGAACGGTTCCCAGAGAACTGTTGGTAAGTGAAGTGAGAAAGGCCGCAAGACAGTTCGCCATGCAGTTCTTCCATTTCAGTAAAGTATTATATGACCAGTTCGGACTGGAGAAGACCAAAGATATCGTGAGACAGACCGTATTCGAGCTGGCGGTGGATCGGTCGGATCAGCTGAGGGAAAAGGCACTGGCTCAGGGACTGAAGGCAGATTCCGTAGAAGATTTCATGAGTGTTATCGACCTTCCGTTTACCGGATGGATCCCGGAATGGGGAGAAGATCACTGTCCCTATGCGGAAGTGTGGAGAACTTATTTTGATAAGTATCCCTGGTTCCGAGAGATCGCACCGTTTTACTGTGACGTGATCGACACTACTACCATTGAGAACTTTTCCAAATGTCTCTCCCACAGGATCACACAGAATGTCATCCTGGAAGGTACCTGTTGTAAGAGAGAGTACTTTGAAAGCGATAAGGTGAAGCGAGGAGAATACACTTATGGAAAAAAAGAAGAAAACTAAGAATAAGAAACGTTTTACCTGGGTGAATCTGGCACAGCTGCTCACCGTGGCGGCACTGCTTCTGTGGATGCAATGGGCAGTAGATTCCGGCAGGGTGCTTACGATCTTCGTGGCGTCCCCGACTTCCATCGTGGAAGAGGGCATTAAGATCATTACAGACGGAACCTTATGGCCCCACTTATTGCTGACGATCCAGGAGGCACTGGCAGGTTATCTGTCTGCTGTGGTGGTAGGTATTGCAGTGGGACTGATCTGGACCTTGTTTCCGGTATCGGAGAAGTACATGAATGTATTCTGTTCGGCAATCATGGCAGTTCCGAAAGTAGCAATTCTGCCGCTGTTGATCCTGTGGTTCGGCATCGGCTTCCAGTCCAAGGCATTTCTGGTATTTCTGTTCTCGGTATTTACGATCCTGTACAATACCGTGACCGGAGCCAAGGAGTGTAAAAAGGAGTATCTGAAGGTCGCAAAAGTATTCAAAGCCAATCGTTTCCAGACCGTATTTCTGGTCATCATTCCGGCGGCACTCCCTTCCATCTTTAATGGATTGAAGCTGGCAGCGGCAACGGCACTGACCGGTGTCCTGTTCTCGGAAATGCAGTCGGCAAGAGCAGGACTCGGCTATCTGCTGACAGAGTCCCAGAACCTGTTGAACACCCCGAGGATGTTCTTCCTGATCATCCTGATCACCTTATTATCTGTAGGCGCAGTGAAACTGGACGATGCCATCGAATATGCCATCAGCTATCGATGGAGACATGTATAAGCAAATAAATTTTTTAATAGACGAGGAGGAAAATGTTATGAAAAAGAAAGTATTCAGCGTATTACTGACTGTGGCACTGGCAACCGGAGTACTGGCAGGCTGCGGCAGCAGTGCAGCAACCGGCAACAATGCAGCAACCGGAGCCGCACAGAATGAGGGAAGCCAGGCAGCAAGTGCAACTACCGCAGGAGAGGAATCCGGAGACACCATCGTGATCCGTTCCTGCTTCGCTACCGGAATGACCGGTGCGGTGAACCGTTTTGCCATTGAAAAGGGTCTGTATAAAGAGCTTGGTATTGAGTTCGAAAATGTAGAGGCCAGCGCTGATACCAACTCCACAGTAATGTCCCTGATCACCAGAGGAGAGATCGATGTGGCAGACGGAGATCCCAGTTCTTATATCCCCGGTATCTACAACGGTGTGCCTGCCAAGCTGGTAGGAAATATGTGGAGATACTCCGGATGCTACTGGCTGGTGGCAAACAATGATATACAGGACTTCTCCGATCTGGAAGGCAAAAAAGTCGGTACCGCAGGAGCTTCCGGTGGAATGAGACTTTCCGTATTGAAGATGTTGGAGAAGAACGGTGTCAGCACGGATAACGTGGATCTGATCGCCAACGGCGTATACCAGACCGCTTATGCATCCCTGACTTCCGGCGAAGTGGACGCTACGATCATTCACAACCCGTATGCGGCACTGGCTGAGGCAGACGGCACCGGACATATCCTGGGAAGAGCCTGGGACTACATCCCCGACTACTATACCGGAACGATCATCGCAAGCAACAGCTTTATTGAAAATGAGCCGGAGAAGCTGCAGCGCTTCCTGACCGCTTATTATCAGGTACATGAAGAAGTTAAGAATGACTATTTCGACGAATTTGTTGCATGGGCAGCAAAAGAGATGAATACTTCCGAAGAGGTTATGAGAAAGGCCATCGAGTCGGAAATCGATGTATGGCTGGATTATCCGGTAATCCCCGAAGATCGTCTGGCTACCACCTTTGAATATCTGAAGGAGTACGGCTGGGTAGATGAAAATGTCAGCTACGAAGGAACCTACACCAACGAATTTGCGCAGGTAGCTGCAGATACCCTGGGAATGACCGACCCGGAAGCAAAATAATTGAAAATGCTCTGAAAATAAGAGACACAGGAAACGGAGGTAATGGAAAGGCCCGCAATATCCATTAAAAATATCAACAAAACCTATATCGATCAGGATGGAAACGAAGTACAGGCACTGCATGACATCAATCTTGATGTGGCAGAAGGTGAATTCGTCTGCATCGTAGGTCCCAGCAGATGCGGTAAGAGTACCCTGTTAGAGATCGTGGCGGGCCTGCTGGATGCTACAAGCGGCGCAGTATTGCTGGATTGACAGCCGGTACACAGAAGAGATATTGGCGTGGTATTCCAGGATGCCTCCCTGTTTCCCTGGAGAACCGTACGGAAAAATGTGGCATTCGGACTGGAGATCGCCGGAGTACCCAGGGAAGAGAGAGAAGAACGGTTAAAGCGTTATATCTCCATGGTCAGCCTGAACGGTTTTGAGAACAAATATCCGGCACAGCTGTCCGGCGGTATGCGGCAGAGAGCCGGCATCGCCAGAACCCTTGCCATGAATCCCAAGGTCATCCTCATGGATGAGCCCTTCAGTGCCGTGGATCATCTGACCAAATGCACACTGCAGGAGGAACTGATCAATATCCGTCAGGCAGAGAACAAGACGGTATTGTTCGTCACCCATGATATCAACGAAGCGGTATTTCTGGCAGACAGAGTCGTGCTGTTAAGCCCAAGACCCAGTACGATCCAGAAGATCTACGAGATTCCGCTGGAGCAGAAGAGAGGACGCAGTGATCCTCTGCTGTTAAAGATCGCAGCGGAAATTGCCAAAGATATTAACAGTGGCGGACAGGATATTCCCAACAACTATTGGGGCAACTTATAGGCGGAGAATACAGAGAATAAGGAGGCAGCAGTATGTTTCGTGACACCAGTATGGATTACCTTTCCAGAGATGAAGTACTTGAGATCTGGAATAACAATATGCGTCTGACAGACGAGCAGCTTTTAGCCATGGATGAGACAGAATTCCGGGCAAGAGTGAGAGAACGTTCCCATCATACTCTGGAGATCCAGGTATATGCCACCGCATATCGCCACCAGAAATTAAAACCCAACCAGGCAGATTATACGAAGCATCTGCTGGAACTGTGGGAGAAAAGAGGATTGGGAAAATATCTGCCGGAATATCGGTATGCCTCTTTCCTGATCGATGCGGCGGAGAAACTGGTAAAGGGGGAAGACGTGGATCTGACACCTTACAAACCTACGCCGGTGACGGAACAGATGGAGAAAGACTTTTTCACGATTGTAAAGGAACGCAGAAGCGTCCGGGAATTCAAGGACAAGGAAGTACCGGATGAACTGATCGATAAGATCCTGGAAGCGGGGCTTTGGGCTGCTCACGGCTGTAATGTACAGTCCATCCGCTATGTGGTGGGACGGGAGAAAAACGAGCCGGGACTGTTCCGCGGCAGTGACGTGCCGGGAGGTCCGGTGCATCTGGTGATCTTACAGGATATGAGATGCTACAGAGCCAACTCCTTTACCCCGGTGAGAAATCAGCTGCTGGATGCCGGAGCCGCCGGACAGAATATCGTTCTGGCTGCTCATGCGGTAGGATTAGAGGGGGTATGGCTGACGTTCCCCGGAGAGGAATTCTGCGACAGACTGCGGAAGAAATTCAATCTGCCGGATTATATCCGGCTGGTGACCTATGTGGATGTAGGATATGGTGATCAGACTCCTTATCCGCCGCAGAGATGGGACGTAAAGGATACGATTCTCGGAAGATACTAGGAAGAAGGAGAACGGCGCATGAATATTGTGATCATCGGCGGCAGCCGCGGCATCGGCAAGGCGGCCGCCAGAGAATTGTTACAGGATGGAAATAACGTGCTGATCGTCGGCAGAAATCCGAAGACACTGGAAGAGACAGGGAAAGAACTGGCCGGAGCGGCAACGTATTCCTGTGATGCCGGGAAGGCAGAGGAAACCACTGGACTGGTGGATGCAGTGAAGAACGGTAAAATAGCGGGATTCGGAGATAATGTGGATGGACTGATCCTGTGTGCGGCG
>ERZ779671.1421-NODE-1421-length-10229-cov-2.619619_pt1 | contig 10229 bp, 5 predicted proteins | sample MGYA00511074_ERZ779671 | MGnify/ENA primary metagenome ERZ779671 (study PRJEB29588, sample SAMEA2158454) | human gut metagenome | biome: human gut; feature: human-associated habitat; material: faeces | place: Denmark | collected 2008/2010 ... | reverse complement strand
ACTGCAACTTCATAAGCATTAAGAACATTTTCTCTTCCTGCAAGTGCTGACACAAGCATTACAAGAGTTGATTCTGGGAGATGGAAATTAGTTATAAGACAATCTATTGCCTTAAACTTATAACCTGGATATATAAATATTTCTGTCCAGCCACTCTTAACTGGTATATGTCCATTTTCATCAGCTACTGATTCAAGAGTTCTTGTGCTTGTAGTTCCTACAGCAATAACTCTTCCACCATTAGCCTTGGTATTATTAATTATATCTGCTGCTTCTTTATCAACCTGATAGAATTCTGAGTGCATATGATGATCAAGTATATTCTCAACCTTAACTGGTCTGAATGTTCCAAGACCTACGTGAAGAGTAACTCTTGCAATCTTCACTCCCATATCTTCTATCTGTTTAAGCAGTTCTTTTGTAAAATGTAGTCCTGCCGTAGGTGCTGCTGCTGAACCCTCGTGCTTGGCATATACTGTCTGATAGCGGTTCTTATCTTCAAGCTTATGTGTGATATATGGTGGAAGCGGCATCTGTCCTAGTTCATCAAGAATTTCCTCAAATATGCCATCATAACTAAACTGTATAAGTCTGTTACCTTCCTCAACTATATCAATAATCTCACCTGTAAGCTTTCCGCCACCAAATACTATCCTTGCACCAACCTTGCATTTCTTTCCTGGCTTAACAAGGACTTCCCACGTATCCTGTCTGTCTTCAAGTCTTTTTAACAAAAGCACTTCAATGGCAGCACCTGTTCCTTCTTTCTCACCGATAAGTCTTGCAGGTATAACCTTAGTATCATTAATTACAAGGCAGTCGCCCGGCTTAAGATATTCTGTTATATCCCTAAATATCTTGTGTTCTATAGCTCCTGTGTTCTTATCAAGAACCATCAATCTGGAGCTTGAACGGTCTGACAGAGGGTCTTGTGCTATAAGTTCCTCTGGCAGATCATAATAAAAATCATGTAAATCCATAATAATCCTCTATTCAGATTGTGCACTCTATTGCACACTATACTCACGAATTCGCACTTATGTGCTCCATCGTTCTGCTTCGCATAACTATTCGTTCGTTAGTGGCTCAGAAAAAGCAAATGCCTGCTACGCAGTCGCTTGCTTTTTCTTTCGCTCACTACATACGAAGTTCGATTCCATTATCACTTAAGTCTTTATATATCTTCTCCATTACTGGTGTGATATCCTTATCCTCAAGTGTTCTGTCCTTAGCTCTAAAAGATATTGAATATGCTACTGACTTGTAGCCATCTTTAATCTGGGCACCTTCATATATATCAAATAACTTGTAACTCTCAAGTATGCTTCCGCCGCGTTTCTCGATTATCTTCTCAATCTTTCCTACAAGAACTGACTTAGGCATAACCATACTTATATCCCTTGTAACTGCTGGGAACTTGGCAATACCCTCAAACTTTCTGTCAAAGCTTGCCATCTTAGTTACAATTGAAAGGTCAATAACAACAATATATGTTCTGTCGCCTAATGAATAAGTATCTGCTACATCTGGATGTAATTCACCCATATAGCCAATCTTTGTTCCATCATAGATAATCTCTGCCTGACGTCCTGGGTGAAGGAATGTAATTCCTGCCTCTGGATTGTATTCCGGCTTAACTCTCATTCCAATTCTTTCAAGGAATTCTTCAACTACACCCTTCATCTGGAAGAAATCAACATCTCCAAATGCTCCAAGCGTGAACATAACTCTCTCATCTGGAAGCTCGTTAACATCATCTGCTGCAAGATATACCTTTGCAAGCTCATATAACTTAACATTCTTATTACGTCTGTTATAGTTAGTTGATAATGATGTAAGCATACCATTAACAGGAAGTGTTCTCATTATTGAGAAATCTTCTCCTAATGGATTAGAGATAACCACTGTCTTTCTGTATTCTGAGTCGGCCGCAAGCTTAAGCTTATCAAATACCTTAGGGCTTTCAAATGAATATGTCATAGCCTGTGAGAATCCACAGAACTGTGCAACTTCACCTGCTACATCTTCAATACTTCTCTCAAATGGTATCTTACCCATTGTTGTAGAACCCTTTGGAAGTGTTGTAGGAATATTATCATATCCGAAGAATCTTGCTACTTCCTCTGCAATATCTGCATCTCTGTTAAGATCTTGTCTAAATGTAGGAATAATAAGCTCATTAGAAGCTTCATCATATTCTACTTCAAGTCTCTTGAAATATGAAAGCATATCTTCCTTTGATACATTTGTTCCAAGAAGTGCATTATACTTATCTGGTTCAAATGATATTCTCTTCTTAGATACCGGCTCATCATATATATCAACAACACCGCCAACTACTTCACCTGCACCTAACTGTTCTATAAGGTCACAGGCTCTGTTCATAGCTTCAAGTGCAAGCTCTGGATCTAAGCCCTTCTCAAACTTACCAGAAGCATCTGTTCTTAAACCAATCTTCTTAGTTGACTTTCTTATATTAGTTCCATCAAATGTTGCAGCTTCAAAAAGCATTGTCTTAACATCATCTGTTATCATTGAGTTCTCACCACCCATAATACCAGCAAGACCAATAGCCTTTTCTCCATCACATATAAGAAGTGCTTCTGAATCAAGTGTTCTTTCCTGTCCATCAAGTGTAACGAACTTCTCATTCTCAGCAGCAGTTCTTACAATAATCTTCTTATCAGCGATTGTATCATAATCATAAGCGTGCATTGGCTGACCATATTCTATCATAACATAGTTAGTAATATCTACTATGTTATTAATAGGTCTGATGCCTGCTGTCATAAGTCTGTGCTGCATCCACTTTGGTGATGGAGCAAGCTTTATATTCTTAACAACTCTTGCTGTATATCTCTTGCAAAGCTGCTTAGCTGCTACTTCAATCTTAATATAGTCATTAACATCTTCGCTATTGCCTGTAGCATTAACAACTGGAGGATTGAATGGCTTTCTGAATGTAGCTGCTGCCTCTCTTGCGATACCAAGGATACTATAGCAGTCTACACGGTTGTTAGTAATCTCATATTCAAATACTGTATCATCAAGTCCAAGATATTCTACAGCACTCTCTCCTACTTTGGCATCATCACCAAATATATAAATACCATTTTCTGCTGCATCTGGATAGAATTCTCTTGATGAACCAAGTTCTTCAATTGAACACATCATTCCATAAGACTCAACGCCTCTTAACTTGCCTTTTTTAATCTTAATTCCATCTTCTGGAAGTGGACTTCCATCGTGTCCGCCAGCCACACGTCCGCCGTCAAGAACAACTGGAACTTTCTGTCCACTTGTTCCTGGTTCAATATTAGGAGCACCTGTAACTATCTGAACAGTTTCATTTCCTACATTCACCTGACATACTACAAGCTTGTCTGCATCTGGATGTCTTTCTACTGAAACAATCTGTCCTACAACAATTTTATCCAGATTTTTATCAAGCTCATTAAAACATTCTACCTTAGTACCTGAAAGAGTCATAGCATCTCTGAATTCCTGATTTGTACACTCTAAACCTGGAACAAGGTCCTTTATCCATTTAATAGATGTATCCATACTTATCCTCCACTTATTATTAATTAGAACTGCTTTAAGAATCTTGTATCATTCTCGTATAACAATCTCATATCATCGATTTCGTATTTAAGAAGGGCAACTCTTTCAAGACCTACGCCAAACGCAAAACCTGTATATTTATCTTTATCAATTCCGCACATTTCAAATACATGTGGGTGAACCATTCCGCAGCCAAGTATTTCAATCCAGCCCTCACCCTTACAAAAACGGCATCCCTTGCCGCCACATTTAAAGCAGCTTACATCCATCTCGGCACTAGGCTCTGTGAATGGGAAATGATGTGGTCTGAACTTAACCTTAGTATCTTCACCGAATAACTCCTTAGCGAATTCTGCAAGTGTTCCCTTAAGGTCAGCAAATGTTATGTTCTCATCAATTACAAGACCTTCAACCTGATGGAAGCAAGGTGAATGGGTTGCATCAACTTCATCTGCTCTGTATACACGTCCAGGTGAAATCATTCTTATTGGAAGTCTGCCTTTTTCCATAACTCTTGCCTGAACAGGTGATGTCTGTGTTCTAAGAACAACTTTATCATTGATATAGAATGTATCCTGTTCATCTTTTGCTGGATGGTTAGCTGGAATATTAAGTGCCTCAAAGTTGTAATAATCATATTCTACCTCTGGACCTTCTACAACTTCGTATCCCATTCCTATAAATATCTTTTCTATTTCTTCACGCGCAAGCATATTAGGATGTTTATGTCCAAGTTCAGCTTTCTTGGCTGGAAGTGTTACATCAATTACCTCTGCCTTCATCTGAAGCTCTCTCTTCTTGGCAGCAAGCTCTTTCTTGGCAGCCTCTAATACTTCTTCAATTGCCTGTCTTGTTTCGTTGACAATCTGTCCAACCTTAGGTCTGTCCTCAGGAGCTACCTCCTTCATACCCTTTAAAACTTCAGTAAGCTCGCCTTTTTTACCAAGAAAAGCAACTCTGATATCATTTAACTTATCAAGAGAATCTGTTGCCTTTATCTGTGACAACGCATTTTCTTTGATTGCATCAAGTCTTTCTTTCATCTTATCCTCCTTCTTGCGCTATTTACACATTGTTAATCATTTCGCAAAAAACCACTCTCAATTGTAACACAATGCTCATATTTCGCAAGTATTATTTTAATTATTCTTATGTCTTTTCTCATAAATCTCAAGAACCTGCATAGCTTCCTTGGCATGCACCTTATTCTTTTTAGTCACATTTTTAATATTATTTCTTGCATCTTCTATTCTTGATTCATTATATTCTATCTGTTCTCTTAACTTCTGGCGTCTTATGGAAAGATTATGTCTTACCTCTACCATTTCTTTAGGATTAAGTATCGCCTTAACTTGTCCTATCCATATATGTGTATCAATTACACCAAGCTGTCTTAATATATCTGTAAGCTCCGCTTCTGCCTCATTAAGATTACTTGTTATCTCAAGTATTTTACGTTGTTCATCTTTCATCTCAACATATGCCTGAAACTTCTGCTCAAGCTCAAATGCACTCTTTACCGCATATTTGCTATATTCATATTCAAGCACATTTACAGCATTTACATACTTTATCTTGTACTTATTAAGAAGTGCTGTTGCTTTATTAAGCTTTACCTCTGTCACATACACTTTTCGTTCTGTTGATTTAAGATAAGCAAACAGACCAAGCGAAAGCGTAAGTGCAAGTATTACAACTGTTATGAACATTCCAATGTGTTCATCATCTGGTGAAGCCGCTGATATAAGAAGAAATATAACAAACACCCCTACAAGAAGTGCCAGCATAAGTACTGAATACTTCTTAATTCTAAGCTGTTTTTTCACAAGGTCATTTGCCTCTATACGATACATTGACCTCTCACCCTTAATCATTCTTACATTCTTTAATACTGTATTGTAATCTTCTTCATCGTGCCTCAGCTTTACAAGTGCCTCTGGAAAATCTTCCTCATAAGATTCCATCATACGGTACACTTTGTTGGAAAGCTTGTTCTCCGGTGATTTAAAAATACGCCTGTCAACCGACAGATTATCAACACGGTCTGCCGCATACATAAGCTTAAGCTTTATATCTTCCGGTGCATTCTCGATTCTTTGTATATCCTCATAATAATCAGTTACACTGTCATATTCTACCTTGGCATTCTCTATATATCTTGAAGCTTCCTCCATAATATCACACTGGCTTTTAACAAAGCTCCCAACCTCTGAGCCTGTAAATCCTGCCGTGTCAACCTCTTCAAGATTATCCTGCGTATTATTGACCGCTCCGCCAAGATTAACCTTATCAACTGTTCTTATAAGCGTCTGTGCCTGTATACTGTTAAGCAGGTGGTCATATTTTTCTTCTTCCTTTAACACATCTGCCTGCTGTTTCTTAGTCTTTTCTGTCAGCCCTCTGGATTCATCAGCAGATGCATCACTGCCAGCCGTCTTATATAATTCTTCTTCCAGATCATCATTATGATTACTGCCAGTATACGAACCCACCTGATAGCTGTGTATCATATCATTAATAGAACGTTTATTTCTAAATCCATTCTCATCTTCATACACAAGCTCCTCAAGGTCTTTTAAATCCTCATCACTGTCATAATTATTTTTTAAGAATTTGAATAATCCCACTTGTCTTATCACCTCGCAGTATATTTATAATAATCCTGTTTCCAATTGGTAAGAATATCATCTAATACTTTATGATACCCTGCCACATCTCCTGCATTTTTATACTTCTCTGTGTCATTAAGCTTTCTAATCTCGTCCTGATAAGCTGCATTATCCATAAGCTGTTCTATCTTTCTTCTTATGATATACTCCTCCTCTGGCACATCTTCATTAATAACACTTCCGTCTTTATCCATAAACCACTTTGCCGCAAGGTAACACTTGTATGAATTCTTATGCTGTCCTATCTCATATGCTTTCATAAAGCTGTATGAAGCCTCATTATATAAGAACATTCTTGCAAGTGCAACACCCATATTATGGTACACACCTGCTAAGAACGCTGCCGGGGCAGCATTGCTGTATTCATCTATAATCTGCTTATAACAGTCAACCGCCTTATAGAAGCACTCATTAGAAAGAAAACTGTCCCCTCTTAATCCAAGTCTTTCATAAGCATTCTGATTATCAAGCGTATTCAGTATTTCGCTTATCTTTTCAATCTGTTCCAAAGAATAATAATCAACTGATTTAAGTATTGTGACAAGCATACTTGCCAACAGCTCATTATTACTTTTCATTATGGTTAATCTCTGGGCAAGTGCTGTATTTCCCACTTCATCCCTAAGAAATGTTATAAGCTCATCATTGATAAAATCATTAGTAAGTATATATATATTATTGTAAATATAATAACACAGTTCTTCTTCTGTATACAATCTGATACCTGACTGCATTATATATAAAGGATTGTCTGCAACCTTCCCCCTGCACAAAATCATTGCACTCATACATCTGCCTCACTTAAATCCAGTTCTTCAACTATAACACTATCCGATGCCTGATATATCTCACCAAAACCAAGGTCTTTTACTGTAACAATACATTTATCCTGTGAAGATGCCTTTACATTCATTGATATTCTTGTTGTCTTTCCTTCCCTGTAAGGAATAGAGCTTATATCAACCTGCTTTTCTATATATTTTCCGTCCGGCCATATAATCTGGAAATTTATAACCGACACATCTTCAATAATAAAATCAATTGTTCTTTCTGCCATATACCAGTTAGTTCCCATTTTGACAATTCTAAACTTCATAGGACGTCCGTGTTCTGATATATCCGTTTCAATATCAGCTTTTATCCTGCCATCTGTAAGAAGGCACACATTACCAAATACCTGTGGAGATATATACTCCAACGCTGCAAAGCACGCACCTCTTACATATAAATTCTGCCCAACAAATGCTTTTCTTCCTGCAACTAATACTTTGGTGAATTCATCTGGAAGCCTGTCCACATCAAATCCCATACCTGTAAGATATACACTTGAAGCCCTGTGCTTCTTAAAATATTCTGTCATATACAAGGTAACGGAATGTGAAGCCTTTTCTATTGTACTTCCTTCAGGCTGGCTTAATGTATGCTCCTGTAATATGTACTGCATATCACCAATCTTATTGCAGTACAATCTGTATACATCAATTCCCGAAGCATTGTAATCCATAAGCACTGTACCATTCTGATAAAGTTCCTTCTTCTGGCTGTACGCATAATATGCAAAGCTTTCTATTCTGCTTATTATCTGGTACTGCTCATTTGCAACACCTGCATTGTACAGCTCCTCCTTTACAATCTCCAGTGTATCTTTGGTAAAATCAGGAACAACAACACATATAGAAGCTACACTGCTGGCATTTTTCTTATTAATAACAGCTTTTATATTCTCTGATAATGTTTTGTCTTTTTCGGTATCTGCTGCCACTGGTGCTTTTAACTCACTGTCATACACACACATCTGTATATTATCCTCAAGCAGCTCCGCTCCTATTATCAAATCTGTATCGTTCATAACTATCTCCATTCTTAGCAGGAATTTAGTCTTACTGCCTCATATTCTCTGGTACAAACAACTGCTTTGTCACATAATCTTCTACTGCATAGCTTTCCATAAGCTTCTTTAATGTAACCATATCCCTTAGCTCCTCGCTTGCAAGACATTCATTAATTGCATCAAATCTGCCCTTATTATCTCCATCATTAAGGTTATCGTACAATATGTTATATTCCTTCGTATTAGTGTCTGTTCCAATTGTATAATTATATATAACCTTGTCGTTATAGAACAATGAAAGTCTGTATGTAAATACTCCGCAGTTATCACATTTCATAACTGCACTTGCATATTCTTTAGCATCATTGACTTTATAATTAATGACAACTTTATTATCAGGATTGCCATAATACTCAATCACTGTAACACCACAGGCATTATACGGTATATTAAGAACACCATTAAAACGTTTATAATAATCATAAATTATCTCTTTTGCACATAATTCATCAAGAATCTTCTGTGCTGTGTCTTTAATATCTGGTTTATTCAATTCTTTTATATTCTCTGATACTTTTTTAAGCCACGCAGCAAGGCATATTACAGGAATACCAATCTTATCTTTGTAACATTCTTTTACAACCGTAAATGTTATGTCACTTACATTTTTTCCTTTAATAAAATATAAAAATGAATTATAAGCTATATATGCTTTGGCTATCAGCTGTGATGCACCTTTATTATAATAATCTGTAAATACCTGTGTAAGCTTATCATAATAATCTTTATCCTGAGTAAACATATACTGTGAGATAACCCTCTCAGAAAGATTTTTAATATTTACGCCAAAATCAGATGCACTCTTCCACAACCTGTACATATCCTTGTCTGAACCATTATAATTATCAACCATATATTCAAGTACCAGCTCATTATACAGATGATTCCTGAACACATATTCACACAATATATCTTTATAGCTTTCCTTATTAACCGAAGCAGTAAGCTCGTGTACTATGAACTTAAACATCTTGCCTGCTGGAACTATTGTATAGCCGTAGCGTTCCATAAGTTCCCTTGCCTCATAATACATTCCGTACTCCAAAAGTATTTCAATAAGCCCCTGTGCCGTATTGATATCAAGACCATCTTTAATAAGGTCACTGTACTCATCATTAAAGGTTTCACCTTCATAATATTCTTTATAATATTCAATAAGCCACGAATTAATAAGTTGTCGGTATTCGTATGTAACTCCTTTAACCATCGCCGCTTTCTTATATATAGATGGTGTATCCGCATTATATATATGCTTCTTTCTGCAATAATCTGCTCTGAATAAAGCTATATATGGCTCTTCAATGTCATATTCATCTAACAATGTTATATCCAGTGGTTCTTCTAATATCTTTTCTATCTCATAATTGACAGTGTTTCTTCTTATAACTCCGTCCGTACAGATAAATGCCATAGAACAGTTAGAGATATAAAGCGGAATATATATATCATTGCCTGTCATCTCATATATTGCAGGCTCTTTCATATAGCCGCATTTTACTATAACAGCTTTTACTTTACTGCAATCAGCAGTTACACGATACATAAATCTTAACTTAACCGCATATTCTGCTGTTTCATTATTGATAAGCTGTGGCTTTAAAAATTGTCTGTAAAGATACATAAGGTCATTATTGATACAGCCGGCCTTTAACTGCTCATAAACATACAGTTCTATCATCTGCTCGTACGAATCATATATATCCTTATAGAATGCTTTATTATAGACAACATTGGCATATAAGAAGGACTTCCATTCATAATTAATACCTGAATCATATGTAAAATACAAAAGGACAATTCTTGGAATTCTCACCTTTATATCTTTCTTTATGCTTGCCATATAAAACTCATATAATCTTGTTATTCTTATGCCTCTAAGAACCGCTTTCTCATAAAATGGAAATGCTTCCTCACCAGCTATTCCTTCCCTTACCATATGTGATATTAATACTTCTAATATGTCATCTTCTTCATATATTGTATAAAGTTTTTTTAATATCTCTATATTATCTTTATTAGTAATTCTTTCATTGGCAATTACAGCCGCTGCCTGCTTTGCAAGCTTTTCTGTAATCATATTGTACTTTATACCAAATGCTATCACC
>ERZ779671.1418-NODE-1418-length-10250-cov-1.967337_pt1 | contig 10250 bp, 7 predicted proteins | sample MGYA00511074_ERZ779671 | MGnify/ENA primary metagenome ERZ779671 (study PRJEB29588, sample SAMEA2158454) | human gut metagenome | biome: human gut; feature: human-associated habitat; material: faeces | place: Denmark | collected 2008/2010 ... | reverse complement strand
GATCGTGGACAGCCCCTTTGCCGTCAATGCAAAATGCGTCTGAAAAATGCCGGAGAAAATACCTCTCAGGCTGTCACTGATTCCCAGGCCGACCATCAGGATTGCAAATCCGATGAGAGCGATCCTTCTATTACTCTTCTCCATTCTGGCTCCCATCTTCCGGCTCTTCTACATCGATCCGTACATTTTCTACATTTCTCAGTGTCACGTCCTCCTCGTAAAAAGGCAGGATTCCTTCTTTCTTCGTGATCTGAATATCATGGAAGGAGACATTCTTCACATAATCCGCATAGATTCCGGAAATCTTTGTGTGGATCTCTCCCTCTCCCTGGCAGGGTCTCTTATCGTAGCCGTTGATCTCCCACTTGGATTTCTTATCCAGTGTCAGCCGAATGCCCTCAAAGGTCACATCTTCAATATAATTGTCTTCACTGCCCAGCAGGAAAATGCCGTTTTCTCCCTCGCAGGTAATATTCTGGAAGCGGATATTGCGGATCTTACCGGCCTTAACTCCGGGTTTGCGATCCAGTGCAGTCAGGCAGACAGCCTCCGCTCTTCCCCACCATTCATAAGAGAATCTTCTGGTCTCCATAATGATGTTGGAAAAGATTACATTTTCCACGTTGCCATTATCTCTGATCTGAATGGAAATTCCACGGTTACTTCTGGAAATACAGCAATTTTCCACCAGAATATTCCGGAAGTCAGACTCTCCCTCCGTGCCGAATTTGATGGCAGCACTGGTGGATACCAGGGTACAATTGGTGACCACGATATTTTCACAGGGACCGTATTTCTTATAATCCCCGGAATTTTTCAATACGATGGCGTCATCTCCACATTCAATGTGACAGTTACTGATCCGGACATTCTGACAGTGATCCGGATCGATGCCATCGGAATTCGCCATCTTCAGATTATTCAGCAGGCGGATACCGTCGATCAGCACATCCTTACAGCCTACCAGATGCACTGTCCAGAAGGCACAGTTCGTCAGGCGGACTTCCTTGATGGTCAGATGCTTTACATCCTCCAATAGCATGAGCGGAACTCTGGGATAATAGGAACCCTCGATATGATAACCCGAGTCATCTCCGTAAAAGACAGATTCATTGCCATCAATGGTACCCTGTCCGGAGATCGTCACATTTTCCTGTCCCAGCGCATAGATAAAGGCATGGAACGGGCGTCCTGCATATTCACTGTTCAGGAAAGAAGGCAGGCCGGATTCATGGGCTGTGATTTTACCATTGTTGCGCAGCGGGTAATAATCTTCTATGTTGCTGCTGGCTTTCCAGACAGCGCCCGGCTCCAGATGTACCTCCACATTGGATTTCAACAGCACATATCCGGAAGAATATGTCCTGCCGCCGGGGAAGAGGACTACGCCTCCTCCCTGTTCTGCACACGTATCGATTGCTTTCTGAATGACAGGGGCATCATTGGTCTGTCCATCGCCCACTGCACCGTATTCTAATATATTGATCATAATTTTCTCCTTCGTAACCCTCTTACTTTTTTTCATTCACAATACGCAGGGTCTTGATTTCATAAGGCTTCATAGTAAAGCTCCATCCGTCCTGTGCACGGGTCATATCCGCATTCTCCACCCCGGAAAAATTCTCCATGCAGTCACAGACTGTTACCTGTGCATCCGGAGCAAGTGGGAAGTTCACATGCACTTTGGTACGCATTCCCCAAGTCTCATAGATACGTACGATGATGCCATTGCCGTCCTCTGCTGCTTTTACAGTATCTGCCATCACATTTTCCTCTGCTATCTGCAGCATTGAGAAGCTGTCTTCATAGATACCCTGTACCTTCTCCCATGCCATCGGGCAGTTCAGATCGTAAGCTTCTCTTACCACACTGCCCTTGCGGAAATCTCCCTGATGAGGGAACAATGCGTAGGTAAATTCATGCTGTCCCTGATCTGCATCGGGATTGGGGAAAATACCTGACTTGATCAATGTCAGTCCCATCACACCCTCATGGACATCATAACCGTATTTGCAGTCATTCATCAGTGCCACACCATAACCGGGCTCGGAAAGATCTGCCCATTTGTGTGCGCATACCTCGAATCTTGCACGATCCCAGGATGTGTTCTTGTGTGTCGGCCGCTTTACATTGCCGAACTGGATCTCATAATCCGCTTCATGTGCCAGAATATCCACAGGGAAGGATACTCTGAGCAGCTGTTGATGTTCCTGCCAGTCCACTCTGGTCTGAAAATCGATCCTTGCGGTGTGCCGGTAGAAACGAATGGTCTGTTCGATCATGGAATCCTGGAACCGTCTGCGCACATGTAATGCCGCCGTCTCCGGTCCGTTCTCCAATACTTTGAATTCTTCCACATCAATGACATCCCAGGATTTCTCCAGATATCCCTCGTCAATATTCCAGGCATCGAATTCTGCCGGCCGATCCTCATATACGGTGAGACGGTTACCCATCCTGCCCTTTTGGATCAGTTCCCGGTCCTCCCTGATATCCACCAGGCTTGTGATCTCAGCATTGGCATCAAATCTTACGGTAAAATAGGGCGTTTTGAAGCTTACCGGTCGTCCGTTTTCCTCCATTACAAGCTCAGTGAAACAGTTGTCCTTTCCGGAGTTCACCGCTCTGCACACAGTAACACCGCTGGGTCCTGCTGTTATTTTCTGCCAACTGCCCTCTGCATTCCGGATCAATGCCGTACGTGCAAAGCTCAAAGGATTCCATACTGCGCAGACCTCCTCATTCTTCTCCGCACGATACCGGAACAGCTTTTCCCGGATGCTCTTCTTCGCTGTTTTCATCATTTCTTCATCCGCAGCAAAAATCTCTTCATACTGTGCGGCGGAATCCTCATACACTTCCTTAATAGAGGAACCGGGCAGAATATCGTGGAACTGGTTCAGCAAAAGCAGTTTCCAACTGTGTTCCAGTTGTTCCTGTGGATAGAGATACTTTTGATCCAGAAGTGATGCCATTGCTGCATACAGCTCGGTTTCGCCGTTTTTGAACTCAGCCTTACGATTATATTTTTTATTCTGTGCCATGGAAGTATAAGTACCACGGTGGAATTCCAGATATAGTTCACCATCCCATACCGCCAGACGCTTTTTGTCCATTTTGTCTTCCAGAATATGAAAGAATTCCTTCACCCCTGTCTGTCTTGCTGCAGGACATTCCACGATGCTGTGCTCCAGCCTTCTGCTCTGCTCCAGCATCTCTTCTGTGGGGCCTCCACCGCCATCACCATAGCCGTAACAGGTCAGCACCTCAGTGCTCACATCCTTATCCTGATACCGCTGCCAGGTACCCATGAGCTGGGAGGCATTCTGCAGACCATTATAAGTGGTGGAATGGTTTCCCACCATCTTCAGGTCACCCGGCTTCTGATAGTTTCTGGTAGAAATCAGATGTGTCAACACTTCCGTTCCGTCAATGCCCTTCCAGAGAAAGGTGTCGTGAGGAAACCGGTTGAACTCATTCCATCCGATTTTCGTGGTCATAAAATAAGGAATCCCGGATTTCTGCAGGATCTGCGGCAGCGCCGCACTGTAACCAAAGACATCCGGCAGCCACAATACTTCATTTTTTTCCGCACCGAGCTCTTGTTCAAAAAATCTGCGGCCATAGATGATATGCCGGATCAGGGATTCTCCGGAGGAAATGTTGCAGTCCGGCTCCAGCCACATGGCTCCTTCCGCTTCCCATCTGCCCTCTTTGATCCGTTCCCTGATTCTGGCAAATACCCCGGGAGCATCTTCCTTCACGAACTCATAGAGCTGTGGCTGACTGGACATAAAACGGTATTCCGGATATCTGTCCATCAGGTTCAGTACCGTCTCAAAGCTGCGCACTGCCTTTTGTCTGGTCTGACGCAGGGGCCATTTCCATGCCACATCAATATGGGTATGGCCGATACTGTGCACCGTCACCGGATTCGGTCTTCTGTCGGCATAATAAGTACCTTCCAGCTCCTGCGCCGCCATTTTCATGCTCTCAAAGCATTCTGCGGATCCGGGTCTGCGCAGATCCAACAGATTTACGCATCTTTCCAGTGCTTTAAAGCCCTCGATCCTGGATAGATTGTCCTCCGGCAGAAGATCCGCAGCTTCATAGACAGCCTGCATGTCATAATAGAGTCCCGCCGCCTCTTCCCGGTAGACTGCCAGCTCCAGGCGGAAGAAATTCGTACCGGTAAACGTGCCTGCATACGCACTGGAATACGCATAAAAAGCCAGTTCGTAAGTCTCTCCTGCTTTGGCATGCTCCGACAGAATGATAAACTGATGGTTCATATCCAGCGTGGCTGCAAATCTGCCGTTCACATAAGCCATGATCTGGGGATTGTCCGTATTCCAGATATCTGTGGCTCCGGTATTCAGCACGGCACGGACTGTATGCCCCTCCATCTGCTCCGGGATCGCCACATCTGCCAGGAAGAAATAATGCTGATCCAGCTCTCCCCAGGTCTCATTGCGGCCGAAATCCCGGAAATCTTTTCCTTCTCTGTGGAATTCCTCCTCAAAATGGTAATCCGCTTTGGCGATCTTCACGGAAATTACCGGTTGTCTGTCACTATATATCATCTGCTCTACGGCTTCGAGAACAGCTTTGATTCGATTTCTAACAGTGTCCATATTACACTCTCCTCTGATTTTTATCTGAAAACAAGAAAAGCGGGGAGAACCGGAACAGTCTCCCCGCCGAACAGCTTTAGCCCTTGATACCGGTGGATGCAATTCCTTCTACCAGATATTTCTGCATAGTCAGGAAAATAACAAATATAGGAATCAGGGACAAGGTTGCCATTGCAAACATAGCACCCCAGTCAGAACCTGCGGTAGGATCCGAGAACATCTTCAGAGCGTAACTCACCGGATATTTCAGAGGATCGCTTAAGTATAACAGTGCTGCCAGGAAATCATCCCATCTCCACATAAAGGAGAAGATCGCACTGGTTACCAGTGACGGTTTGATCAGAGGAAGGATGATACGGAAGAAGATCGTATAGGTAGAACATCCGTCCATTCTGGCCGCCTCATCCAGATCCATGGGAATCCCCTTGATGAACTGGATATTCAGGAAAATGAAGAATCCCTGACCGAACCACTGGGGAACAATGATAGGAAGGTAAGAACCGACCCAGCCTAATTTATTAAAAATTATGTACTGCGGGATCATTACTACCTGGAACGGAAGCATCATGGACAACAGCATGCAGGCGAACCAGAATCCCTTGAATTTGAAGTTAATTCTTGCGAAGCCGTATCCGATCACAGCAGAGGAAGCCACTGCTCCGATGGTGGATAAACCTGCGATCACAAAAGAGTTTTTGAAGAAGGTTCCGAAATTGTATCCGGCAAATCCCTGCCAGCCTACCTTGTAGTTCTCCAGAGAGAAGTGTCTCGGGATCAATTCCGATGCCGTTCTTATAATCTCATTGGTATCCTTAAAAGAACTAAGTACCATCCATACTAACGGATATATCATCACGCAGGCAAAACAGAAGGTGAAGATATGATAAATCACTCCGATAGCAAATCTTTTTTCTTTATATCCTTTTTTCATACGCTCACCATCAACCTTCTGATTCATAATATACCCACTTGTTCTGGGTCTTGAACAAGATCAGTGTCAAAATTCCTACTACCAGAATCATAAACCATGCAAGTGCACATCCATAGCCAAGTTTGTTATAGGTAAATGCGTTCTGGTACATATATACAGTATAGAAAAGGGTGGTATCCCTTGGTTTTCCCTGTGTAATAATGTAGCTCTGTGTAAATGCCATAAAGCCGTTGATCAACTGGTTGATCAGATTGAAGAAAATCGTGGGGGTCAGCATGGGGAGTGTGATCTTGAAGAACTTATGGACACCGCCAGCTCCATCCATGGTGGCTGCCTCATATAAGCTTACGGGAATCTGCTTTAATCCTGACAGGAAGATCAGCATGGAGGATCCGAACTGCCATACTGCCAGAATAATCAGGGTCCAGATCGCAGTATCGGAACGTCCCAGCCATGCGATATCCAGTCCGAACAGACCGTTGATCACACCGTCACTGGCGAACATTCTTTTCCACAGAATGGCAACCGCCACACTGGAACCGATAATGGAAGGAAGGTAATACACTGCTCTGTAAAAGCCGGACAGCTTGGTGCTCTTCACCAGAAGCATTGCTACGATCAATGCCATGATCAGACGAAGAGGTACGGAAAATACCACGTAATACATGGTGACACCGAATACCTTCCAGAATTTCGGATCATCCGTGAACATGGTAATGTAGTTTTCCAGCCCAATGAATGTCGGGGACTGTAAAATATTGTATCTTGTAAATGAAAATGCAAAAGATAAAAGCATGGGAACCATCATGAATGCCAGAAATCCGATAATGAACGGTCCGACAAACACATATCCGGATACGTTAGGACTATCCAGCCACTGGCCCAATGTTCTTTTTCTCTTTGGGGAAGTCTTTTCTTTGCTCATTTTTCCTCTCCTTCTGCCGTTTCTATAACAAGCGCCCGGCTCCCGCCCTATGCCGGATGGGATCCAGGCGCCCTTTGATTACAATTTGTTATAACGGTCTTACTTCAGAAGTCTTACTTCTCGTCTTACTTTGCCGTCTCGCTCAGAATCTTCTGAGATGTGGTTACGAATTCTTCTGCTGCTCCCGCTGCATCTGTATCTCCATAACGCAGGTTCTCAACAATGGTCTTGGCCTGTGCTTCTACTTCACCCTTACCGGAGGGATCGGGATCATCAATAGGAGTTGCGATCTTGGATACTTCTGCGATATAGTCAAATACCTTCTGGGAATTCTCATCCACATTAGGTTTGATTGCTTCTGCCACATCACTGTTCACAGGGATGCCTCTCTCTGCCAGCAGGATATTGTTGCACTCAACGCTGTTGGTGAACCAGTCCAGGAATTTTGCAGCTTCCTCTTTATTCTGGGAAGTCTCAGCAATAGAAAAGAACTGGCTGGGCTTTAAGAACATCGGTTGGGTGGTTGCATCGCTGGTAGTAGGATACATGGTGATTCCCAGATCTCTACCGGCTGTGTTGGCAATACTGATATACTGGTTGGAATAAGAAAAGTCATTCCAGGTAGTTCCGTCAATGATAGGCTTGGTCTCTACTACATCCGGGTTCTTCTCTGCCAGAAGATCAGGAGAAATAGCGGATTCCGCCTTGTTGAACTTATCTACATTAGCGAAGTGGGTTTCGCTTGCAGTCTTGGTTCCTGCTGCCAGTTCATCGAACAAATGAGATCCCTGGGTTCTTGCGATGACCTGCATCATATTGATGCCGCCATCGTAGTAGGTCTTCACACCGGTCTTCTCGTAAATGGTCTGTCCGATATCATACAGTTCTTCGATGGTCAGCTGCTCGGGAAGCTCTACACCGGCCTGTTCTACGATTTCTTTGTCATATACCATCATAGGAGCATTACTGCCAAGGCTTAATGCATAACAGGTTCCATCAATAGATCCACTATCGATAACGCTGTCTGCAATCTTGCTGGTTTCAATGACACCGCTGTCAATGAACTGGCTCAGATCAGCAAGCTGGCCGCTCTGCTGATACTGTTGCAGATAGGAGTAATCCATCTGGATAATATCGGGAAGGTTGCCGCCTGCTGCCATTGCAGAAAGCTTATCCCAGTAGCCGGACCAGTCGGTAAACTCTACCTTGATCTCTACATTGGGGTTCTGTTCCATGTAAAGGTCAACTGCCTTCTTGGTTACATCATTTCTTGTCTGGTTGCCCCACCAGCAAAGGCTCAGGGTTACTTTGTCACCACTGGCAGCCTGTGCTGCGCTGTTATCACCTGTGGCAGCGGAGCCTGTGCCAGATGCATCAGAACTGCCTGCGCTGCTTCCACATGCAGCCAGAGACATGGTCATCAATACAGCCATAAGACCTGCAATCATTCTTTTCTTCATTTGTTATACCTCCCATACAATCTGTCGGGTATGTGTCCTGCACATCCCTCGTTGTTGTTTTGATGAATTTATTTTATGTCCATTTTGCATAATGGTAAAGTTAAATAACGGTTCTGTCGATGCAAAAAAATGGCTTTTTAACCATAATCTTACATTTTTTTCGTCACATTTTCATACTTTTTTCAGTTTTTCCATATTCCATATGGCATTTTGCATAATTTCGTGTTCAAAAAAAGGTTTCTGAGTGTTCAAAAAACGGCTTTTTGTTTTCTTCCCACGGATGAAAATTGAACTTCCCATATTTTTACTATATAATAACCATGATACGGAGGTTTTTCCATGAGCAATTTATCACAGCGTTTTAATAATCTGTCTTTATATAAGAAAATACTACTGATCCTGTCAACGACATTGCTTTTTGTGTTCTTTGCTTTTGTTGTGGGCATTCAGCTTCTTTCCCAGTATTATGCCCGTGAGCTGTATACTTCCAATGCACAGTCTCTGAATTATGTATCTTCCTTCGTCTCTGCAAGAATGGAGACCGTGGAATCCGGTTCTGCCCGGATCCTGTCCGATACCATCATTCAGACGAATCTCACCGATATCATGGATGCTCCCACCAGTATCCGTAATGCCCAGAGAAAGCAGACGATATATCAGGCTCTCTATCCTTATATTTTTGATGACGACTATATCAAATCCATCAGTCTGGTACTTCCTGACGACACACTGATCTGTATGGGAAATACTTCCGATCTGGATGCTTTTCCTCTGGAGGAACTGGCAGAAAATGCAGCAGCCTGCCAGGGGCGTGCCAGCTGGAGTGCACCGGCTTCCCCCGGGAATACCATCGTACTTTACCGGGATATCCGGCAGCTTCGCCATCTGACCCTGGATCATCTGGCTTACCTGTACATAGTGATCGACCTGGACCAGCTGATCAGTGATGCCCTGGAGAATGCCGGATATTCTCTCTCCACGCATTCCCGTTTTATCCTGTTTGCAGGAAATGCGCAGTTTTACCCACAGGAGACTTACCATCCGGAACAGTATTCTAGCCTGCTGCAGTCGCTGAATCATGGCAGCAGCCATTATTCTATTCTTTCCATAGATAAACGAAAGACCTTTGTCATCCAGGGAGATTTTCCACGTACCGGATGGAATTATCTGTATTTTCAGGATTACGATCCGCTCTTTTCTGCGATCCATACCGTTCTGATCCGGATGATCCTGTTCTCCGCCGTGGTCGTGATGATCGCTCTGTTTCTGGCACTGTTGCTTCTGCGCAGGATACTGCACCATCTGGATCTTCTGGTAGAGAAGATCCGCCGCTTCGGACAGGGACTCCCGGATCCGGAGGACACCGCTCACTACGATTACAGTCTCCGCACCGATGAGATCGGGCAGCTGCATGTCAGCTTTGACGAAATGAAATCCAATGTAAAGACTTTGCGGGATAAAAACTATGAAAAGCAGCTGTTGCTCCGGGATACCAATATCAAGATGCTGCAGCAGCAGATCAACCCGCATTTTCTCTACAATACCCTGGATACCATCAACTGGATGGCGCAAAAATACGGTGCCGATGACATCTCCACCATGGTCCGTTCCCTGGGGAATCTGTTCCGCGCTGCTGTCAACAGCAAAGAAGACCTGATCCCTTTAAAAAAGGAACTGGACGTTTTAAAGGATTATATCCGGATCCAGCAGATCCGTTTCGGAGACCGGCTGGACTTCCAGCTGCATGTACCGGATGACATTTCCCATATTTATGTCCCGACACTTTGTATCCAGCCTCTGGTAGAGAACGCATTAAAATATGCTCTGGAATTCAGTGACGATGTCTGTCATATCACCGTCACCATTTCTGAAAAAGACACCGTCTACCAGATTACCGTAGCAAATACCGGTTCCCATTTCGAGGATGATCTCATCTGGAAGCTGGAACACAGGCAGGTCACTCCCCAGGGTTCCGGTGTGGGACTGGTGAATATCAACTCCCGCCTGAAGCTGCTCTTCGGCGACCGGTACGGCTTATCTATATACAATGAAGACGGAATGGCCATTGTACTGCTGTCCATTCCCAAAGAAAGAGAGGATTCTTATGCTCAGATTGATGATTGTAGATGATGAACAGATCATACGTGAAGCACTTTCTTCCATGATCGATTATACCTCCCTCGGCTACAAGGTGATTGCTACCGCCAAAAACGGAATGGAAGCCTATGACCGGATCCGTGATGACTATCCCGATGTTGTGATCACGGATATCAAGATGCCTATTTTGAACGGTCTGGAAT
>ERZ779671.1401-NODE-1401-length-10361-cov-4.773045_pt1 | contig 10361 bp, 9 predicted proteins | sample MGYA00511074_ERZ779671 | MGnify/ENA primary metagenome ERZ779671 (study PRJEB29588, sample SAMEA2158454) | human gut metagenome | biome: human gut; feature: human-associated habitat; material: faeces | place: Denmark | collected 2008/2010 ... | reverse complement strand
GCTCTAACCAGCTGAGCTATCCCGCCATCATTTCTCGATTGCGGGTGCAAAGATAGATGATTTTTTATAATCTCCAAAACAATTCATAACTTTTTTGTGTTTTTTCTTTAAGAAGGGGTTTGATTTTCTCTATAAACAGGGAGTTTGAGGTCCGATAATGAAAGAATAATTAAATAAAGTGTCTGATTTATGCGATGTATTTAGAAAAAAGTATTTATCTTGGCACACGTAAAAACAATTCGAAATTGCTATGAAAAAGGAAAAGATTCATTTGGAGTATTTGTTGAATGCAACGTCTAAAAATATTCTTTGGTCAGCTATAAGTACACCGACCGGGTTGGAGGACTGGTTTGCCGACAAAGTTATTTCTGACGATAAAATAGTAGAGTTTCATTGGGGGAAGACAGAGCTGAGGAAAGCAGAGATTATTGCCATTCGCTCTTTCTCTTTTATCCGCTTCCGTTGGCAGGATGATGAAAACGAACGCGATTATTTTGAAATCAAGATGACTTATAATGAGCTGACTAGTGACTATGTGTTGGAAATTACCGATTTCGCAGAGCCGGATGAAGTGGATGATATGAAAGAATTGTGGGAGTCACAAGTAGCTAAATTAAGAAGAACTTGTGGTTTTTAGTTAACTTTCAACTAAAAATTTTCGATGCTCCTTTTTTTGTGCTAATTTTGCATCCTAATTGCACGAACCTATTAAGATGCTACGCATAAAGAAATTAGATATATTCATCGTAAAGAGTTTTTTGATGCTCTTTATTGGTACATTCTTCATCTGTCTGTTCATATTCATGATGCAGTTCCTGTGGAGATATGTAGACGAATTGGTCGGAAAGGGATTGGAGATGAGCGTAATGGCTCAATTCTTCTTTTATTCCGCGTTAACATTAGTGCCGGTATCGTTGCCATTGGCAGTGCTACTGGCTTCTTTGATTACTTTCGGTAACTTTGGCGAGCGTTATGAATTGCTTGCGATGAAAGCCGCAGGTATTTCTCTCCTTAAAATCATGCGTCCGCTTGCTTTCTTCGTTTGCGGACTTGTCGGTGTCTCATTCTATTTCCAAAATGTAGTAGGTCCTATCGCCCAGGCTAAATTGGGAACCCTGATCCTTTCGATGAAACAAAAGTCTCCGGAGTTGGACATTCCGGAAGGAGTTTTCTATTCTGAAATCAAGGACTATAATTTAAAGGTAGCTAAGAAGAACCGGAAGACCGGTATGCTATATGATGTGCTGATTTATAGTATGAAAGATGGCTTTGAGAAAGCACGTATTATATATGCTGATTCCGGGCGTTTGGAGATGACCGCGGATAAACAGCATCTTTGGCTGCATTTGTATAGCGGAGATTTATTTGAGAATCTGAAAGCTCAAAGTATGAAATCGGAGAATGTACCTTATCGACGCGAGGAATTCAGGGAAAAACATACCATTATTGAGTTTAATTCCGATTTCAATATGGTTGACGGTGAGATTATGGGTAAGCAGTCCAGTGCTAAGGATATGGCGCAGTTGCAGAGTTCCATTGACTCGATGACGGTTGTGGGAGATAGTATCGGACGACAGTATTACAGGGAAGTGGCAGAAGGAAATTTCCGTCCTTCTTATGGATTGACAAAAGAAGATACGATCAAAATAGAAAAGGCGGATATTCATGAATATAATGTAGACAGCCTTTACGAAGTAGCCTCTTTAACGCAGAAACAGAAGGTGATTTCTTCTGCTGTCAGTCGTGCGGAGAACGTGGCAAACGATCTTGGGTTCAAGAAATTCACGATGGAGAACAATGATTATAGTATTCGAAAACATAAGACGGAATGGCATAAGAAGATAACGATTTCACTTTCTTGTCTGCTGTTCTTCTTTATCGGAGCTCCGTTGGGCGGTATTATCCGTAAAGGAGGTCTGGGAATGCCGGTCATCGTATCAGTGTTGGTGTTTATCATTTATTATATCATTGATAATACAGGATATAAAATGGCCCGCGACGGTAAGTGGATTGTTTGGATGGGGATGTGGACAAGTAGCGCAGTCCTTGCCCCGTTAGGAATCTTCCTTACTTATAAATCGAATAAAGACTCTGTGGTGCTTAATGCAGATGCTTATATCAACTGGTTTAAAAAGATTGTGGGAATTCGTAGTGTGCGCCATATATTTAAGAAAGAAGTGATTATTCATGATCCTGATTACGCACGTCTGACGGGTGATTTGGAACAACTTTCGGCAGAGTGTAAAGCGTATGCCGCCAGGAAACGATTGGAAAAAGCACCGAATTACTTTAAGTTGTGGATGGCGAGTGAGGATGATAACGAGGTGATGGCAATCAATGAAAAGCTGGAAGCGTTGGTTGAAGAAATGTCCAATACGAAATCTGCCACTTTGATCGGTGCATTAAACAATTATCCGGTTATTTCCGTTTCTGCTCATGTGCGCCCGTTCCATATATATTGGTTGAATCTGGTAGCCGGAGTCATTTTCCCTATCGGTTTATTTTTCTATTTCCGCATCTGGGCGTTCCGCGTTCGTCTGGCTAAGGATATGGAACGGATTATAAAGAACAATGAACAAATTCAATTCATCATACAGAAAATCAATAAATAAGTGTTATGAAAGAGACTATTAAAATGGATAGAATAGAAGATGCGATTGCCGACTTCAAAGAAGGCAAGTTTGTCATAGTAGTGGATGATGAAGACCGCGAAAACGAAGGCGACTTGATTATTGCAGCTGAAAAGATAACTCCCGAAAAAGTAAATTTCATGTTGAAGCATGCACGTGGCGTACTTTGTGCACCTGTCACAGTGTCTCGTTGCAAGGAGTTGGATTTACCGCATCAGGTAAGTGATAATACTTCCGTGTTGGGAACTCCTTTTACGGTTACTATTGACAAATTGGAAGGCTGTACAACAGGTGTTTCCGCTTCTGACCGTGCCGCTACTATTCAGGCGTTGGCCGATCCGACTTCTACACCGGCTACTTTCGGGCGTCCCGGACACATCAATCCGTTGTACGCGCAAGAAAAAGGAGTACTTCGCCGTGCCGGACATACAGAAGCTACGATTGATATGGCTCGTCTGGCAGGACTTTACCCCGCAGGTGCCTTGATGGAAATCATGAGTGAAGACGGAACAATGGCACGTTTGCCCGAACTCCGTCAGATGGCAGACGAACACGGGCTGAAACTGATTTCTATCCATGACCTGATCGTTTATCGCCTGAAACAGGAATCCATTGTAGAAAAAGGAGTAGAAGTAAATATGCCTACCGAACACGGAAAGTTCCGTCTGATTCCTTTCCGCCAGAAATCAAACGGATTGGAGCACATGGCTATATTTAAAGGAACATGGAGTGAAGACGAACCGATCTTGGTACGTGTCCATTCCTCTTGCGCTACTGGGGATATCCTTGGCTCACAACGTTGTGACTGTGGCGAGCAGCTGCATAAAGCGATGGAAATGATCGAAAAAGAAGGAAAAGGTGTGGTGGTTTACCTCAATCAGGAAGGACGTGGCATCGGTCTGATGGAAAAGATGAAAGCATATAAGTTGCAGGAAGACGGTATGGATACCGTTGACGCGAATATTTGTTTGGGACACCTTGCCGATGAGCGTGATTACGGAGTAGGCGCACAAATCCTTCGTGAACTGGGAGTACACAAAATGAGACTTTTGACAAATAATCCGGTGAAACGTGTTGGTTTGGAAGCATACGGATTGGAGATAGTAGAAAATGTACCTGTTGAAACAGTTCCTAATCCGTATAATGAACGATACTTGAGAACAAAGAAAGAAAGAATGGGGCATACTTTACATTTTAATAAGTAAATTGCCAATTTGTTTTCATATATCAAATATTATCGCTTATTTTGCAACGATTTTCACTCAACAACAATAAAATAGATACAAAATGAATCAATTATCAGATCGTTTGAACAGCTTGTCGCCATCGGCGACGCTTGCCATGTCGCAAAAGAGCAACGAGCTCAAGGCACAGGGTGTTGATGTTATTAACTTAAGTGTAGGAGAACCGGATTTTAATACTCCTGACCACATCAAAGAAGCTGCGAAAAAAGCCATAGATGATAACTTTTCTCGTTACTCTCCGGTACCGGGTTATCCGGCTTTGCGCAATGCTATTGTTGAGAAACTGAAAAAAGAAAACGGTCTGGAATATACAGCCGCTCAAATTTCGTGTGCCAATGGTGCCAAACAATCTGTTTGTAATACCATCCTTGTATTGGTAAATCCGGGTGACGAAGTCATCGTGCCGGCTCCTTACTGGGTAAGTTACCCGGAAATGGTGAAAATGGCAGAAGGTACTCCTGTAATTGTTTCAGCAGGTATCGAACAAGATTTCAAGATTACTCCGGAACAGCTGGAGGCAGCCATCACTCCGAAGACGAAAGCATTGATTCTTTGTTCTCCGTCTAATCCGACAGGTTCTGTATATACAAAAGAAGAATTGGCCGGATTGTCAGCAGTATTGGCTAAACATCCGCAGGTGATAGTAATCGCTGATGAGATTTATGAACATATCAATTATATTGGTGCACATCAGAGTATCGCTCAATTCCCAGAAATGAAGGAACGTACAGTGATTGTAAACGGTGTATCCAAGGCTTACGCTATGACAGGATGGAGAATCGGTTTCATTGCCGGTCCGGAATGGATTGTAAAAGCTTGCAACAAGTTGCAAGGTCAGTACACTTCAGGTCCTTGCTCTGTTTCTCAAAAAGCTGCTGAAGTGGCATATACAGGAACACAAGAACCGGTAAAAGAAATGCAGAAAGCATTCCAACGCCGTCGTGACCTGATTGTGAAGTTGGCTAAGGAAGTTCCGGGATTTGAGGTAAACGTTCCGCAAGGTGCTTTCTATCTGTTCCCGAAATGCGATGCTTTCTTTGGAAAGAGCAACGGCGAACGTAAGATTGCAGATTCAGATGATTTGGCAATGTACTTGCTTGAAGAAGCTCACGTGGCTTGTGTAGGTGGTGCCTCTTTCGGTGCTCCTGAATGTATCCGTATGAGTTATGCTACAAGCGATGAAAATATCGTAGAGGCTATCCGTCGTATCAAAGAAGCATTGGCTAAGTTGAAATAATAGTTCACCACAGATTATACAGATTGACACAGATTGAAAAGAGATTGTCTGTCTGAAAAATATTAGATTAATAAAATCATCCTTACTACAGTATGCAGTAAGGGTGATTTTTTGTTTAAGGAACTTCTTTGTATTTTTCTATCCGTGTGATTGTGAATTAATCTGTGTTAATCTGTGTAATCTGTGGTGAAGAAAGAGGAATAAAAAAAGGCTGCCTTCCATAGAAAGCAGCCTATACTCTTTTTGTAACTTGTATTATTCAGCCGGGTGAATTGCTTCAGACGGACAAACGTCTGCACAAGTACCACAGTCAGTACATACATCTGGGTTGATAGAATAGATATCACCTTCAGAGATAGCTTCTACCGGACACTCGTCAATGCAAGTTCCGCAAGCAATACAATCGTCACTAATTACGTATGCCATTTTTCTAAGATTTAAATTATTAGTACTAATTTCTCCGGCAAAAATAAGGCTTTTATTGATTGGTTGTTATGCTTCTATGTTTAAATTGACTTAATTTGTACGTCTTCTAAATAAGCTACCTCCCTATAATCTGCTATATTTTTCGTATTTTTGCACTCAAATTACTAATATATAGCGATTATGCCTTTAAAATTACCCGATAAACTACCTGCGATAGAGCTTTTGAAGGAAGAGAATATTTTTGTGATCGACACTTCCCGCGCTACGCAACAGGATATTCGTCCGCTACGGATTGTGATTCTGAATCTGATGCCGTTGAAAATTACAACGGAAACAGACTTGGTGCGCTTACTCTCCAATACACCTCTTCAGGTGGAGATTTCATTTATGAAGATCAAGAGCCACACGTCAAAGAATACGCCGATAGAACACATGAAAACGTTCTATACGGATTTCGACCAGATGCGTCACGAGAAGTATGATGGTATGATTATCACCGGAGCTCCTGTAGAACAGATGGACTTCGAGGAGGTGACCTATTGGGATGAGATTACGGAAATCTTTGATTGGGCACGTACGCATGTCACTTCTACCTTATATATATGCTGGGCTGCGCAGGCCGGATTGTATCATCATTATGGAGTTCCTAAATATCCGTTGAAAGAGAAGATGTTCGGTATCTTTGAACATCGGGTATTGGAACCTTTCCACTCCATCTTCCGTGGTTTTGATGATTGTTTCTATGTGCCGCATAGCCGTCATACAGAAGTACGCAGGGAAGACATTCTGAAAGTTCCGGAATTGACGTTGCTTTCCGAATCGGAAGATGCCGGTGTCTATATGGCAATGGCACGGGGCGGTCGTGAATTCTTTGTCACGGGACACTCCGAATATTCTCCGCTGACACTGGACACGGAATACCGTCGCGATCTCGATAAAGGCTTGCCGATAGAGATGCCCCGCAATTATTATATAGACAATGATCCTGAAAAAGGCCCGTTGGTACGTTGGCGTGCTCATGCCAATTTGTTGTTCTCCAATTGGCTGAACTACTTCGTTTATCAGGAAACACCTTACAACATCAACGATATTCAATGATAAAGCAGCGTAAAATAGAACTTCTCGCTCCGGCGAAAAACCTGGAATGTGGCATTGAAGCTATCAATCATGGGGCAGATGCAGTATATATCGGTGCTCCGAAGTTCGGTGCCCGTGCGGCGGCTGTGAACTCATTGGAAGATATTGAAGCATTGGTGCAGCATGCCCATTTGTATCATGCACGTATTTATGTCACGGTCAATACGATTCTGAAAGAAGAAGAGTTGAAAGAGACGGAGGAGATGATTCATGCACTTTATCGGATTGGCGTAGACGCGCTGATTGTGCAGGACATGGGGATCACGAAGTTGAATCTTCCTCCGATACCGCTTCATGCCAGTACACAAATGGACAACCGTACACCGGAAAAAGTAAAATTCCTTTGGAAGGCGGGTTTCCGGCAAGTAGTCCTGGCGCGGGAACTATCGTTGCGTGAAATAAAAAAGATACACGAAAATTGTCCGGAAGTGCCTTTAGAGGTATTCGTACATGGGGCACTTTGTGTCAGCTATAGCGGGCAGTGCTATGTCAGCCAAGCCTGTTTCGGTCGTAGTGCCAACCGGGGAGAATGTGCGCAATTCTGCCGGTTACCTTTTAGTCTGGTAGACGCGGACGGGAAAGTGATTGTCAAAGACAAACATCTGCTTTCCCTGAAAGATATGAATCAAAGTGACGAACTGGAGCAATTGCTGGATGCCGGAGCTTCCTCGTTCAAGATAGAAGGGCGACTGAAAGACGTTTCTTACGTGAAGAATGTAACGGCCGCTTATCGTCAGAAGCTGGATGCCATCTTTGCCCGTCGTCCGGAATATGTAAGGGCTTCTTCGGGTACGTGCAATTTCGAGTTTAAGCCACAACTGGATAAGAGTTTCAGTCGTGGATTCACACATTATTTCCTGCATGGACGTGACAAAGAGATTTTCTCTTTCGACACTCCCAAGTCGTTGGGCGAGGAGATGGGGACTGTGAAGGAGATTCGCGGCAATTATCTGACGGTTGCGGGACTTAAATCCTTTAACAATGGAGACGGTGTTTGTTATATCGACGAACAGGGACGTTTACAGGGCTTCCGCATCAACCGGGTGGACAGCAACAAACTATACCCACAGGAAATGCCTCGCATCAAGCCTCGTACCACATTGTATCGTAATTTCGACCAAGAATTTGAACGAGTGCTTTCCCGTAAGTCTGCCGAAAGGAAAATCGCAGTGCGAATGTTGCTTGCCGACCATCATTCCGGTTTCTCTTTGACATTGACTGACGAAGATGATAATAGCGTCACAATCACCCTTCCACGTGAGAAAGAGCCGGCTCGGACTCCACAAACGGACAACCTGAAAACGCAACTGTCCAAATTGGGGAATACGCCTTTCGAAGCAAAAGAAATAGAAATCTCTTTTACCGGCAACTGGTTTCTGCCGGCTTCGGTATTAGCCGATTTCCGCCGGCAGGCAATCGACCGGTTAATAACTGCCCGTCGAATCAATTACCGTCAGGAATTGTCGGTATGGAAGTCAACCAATCATGCTTTTCCACAAACGACGCTAACCTATCTGGGAAATGTCATGAATACTCGTGCAGCCTCTTTCTATCAGGAGCATGGGGTTCAACAGGTAGCAGCGGCTTACGAAAAAGAAGCGGTGGAAGATGCGGTACTGATGTTCTGCAAACATTGTTTGCGTTACAGTATGGGATGGTGTCCCATCCATCAACGGGTACGTTCACCTTATAAAGAACCCTATTACCTGGTGTCAAATGACGGCAAACGTTTTCGTCTGGAATTTGATTGTAAGAATTGTCAAATGAAAGTAAAAGCGGCTCAATGAGAATCATTATTCACAATTTTCACCACCGTTTTCACCACAGAGGACGCAGAGGACACAGAGGATATAGTGGAGGTAACATCTTCACTCATTCTTCTGATACAGACTGTTTGAGTGTTTTTTGGAAAAAGTGTAGAAAGTTTTTCTCTTTACCTTCTTTCCCCTTTTTACCCTCTTTATCCTTTTTATCCTCTGTGTCCTCTGCGTCCTCTGTGGTGAAAATAGTGATGAAAACAGTGATGAACCTCCTACTATGTTTACTTTTGCTCTCATCTTGTTATTATAAAGCACCGGCTTTGGATTCGGAAGAACTGTCGAAGAAGACGAAAGACTCGTTGACTTACTTGTACGAACGGCATTATACATGGAATACAAACTTGGAAGTAGTCGATGATTCCATCTCTTTGGAATGTCTTCCGATAAAAGATACTTTTATTCAGTTGAATAAAGGGGATAGGGTAGTGGTGGCAGAGTTTGCGGTTCACCCTGCCGATAGTGTAGACAGTGTTTGGGTGAAGCTGGCTCACACACAGGATGAACAGGGCTGGATACGTGAAAAAGAACTCAAGAAGTCATTTGTGCCGACTGATAGTATTTCGCAGGCCATTCATCTTTTCAGTGATACGCATGCTTCTTATTTCATTATCATCTTCGCTTTATTCGTCGGTGTATATCTGTTTCGCGCTTTTCGTCGAAAGCAGTTGCAGATGGTCTATTTTAATGATATAGATAGTGTTTATCCGTTATTTCTCTGTTTGTTGATGGCTTTCAGTGCAACGATTTACGAATCGATGCAGGTCTTTGTGCCGGAAACGTGGGAGCATTTTTATTTCAATCCTACTTTGTCGCCGTTCAAAGTTCCTTTTATTCTCTCTGTCTTCTTGTTGAGTATTTGGCTGTTTTTGATAGTCGCTTTGGCGGTGCTGGATGATTTGTTCCGACAGTTGACTCCCGCTGCAGCTATCTTTTATCTGCTGGGGTTGATGTCTTGCTGTATTTTCTGCTATTTCTTCTTTATCCTGATGACACATATTTATATCGGTTATCTGTTCCTTGCCTTTTTTATGCTGGTTTTTGCGAAGAAAGTCCATCGGAACATTGGGTATAAGTATCGTTGTGGGCGTTGTGGGGAAAAGTTGAAGCAAAAAGGTGTATGCCCCCATTGTGGAGCTATCAATGAGTAATTTTATTATCTGTTTTATTCTTGAATAACTTTTCAAATGATGGAAATCAGATCTACCGAAATAAAAGATCTCCCTTTAGTGATGGAGATTTATGACTATGCCCGTGCCTTTATGCGTGCAACCGGAAATACTACTCAATGGATTGACGGTTATCCTTCTGAAGTATTGATTCGTCAGGAAATTGAAGATGGACATAGCTTTGTCTGCATAGATGAACAGGGAGAAATCTTGGGGACTTTTTGTTTTATCTTGGGCGACGACCCTACTTATCAACAGATTTATGAAGGAACATGGCTCAATAATGAACCTTATGGAGTGATTCATCGGCTGGCAACGAACGGAAAACAGAAGGGGGTATCGGAAACCTGCTTGAACTGGTGTTTCGAACGTTGGCCCAATCTCCGGGTAGATACTCATCGGGACAATAAAGTCATGCAGCATATATTGACGAAGTATGGCTTTCAACGTTGTGGTATCATTTATGTAAAGAACGGTACAGAGCGTATCGCTTATCAAATGACGCGTGTGTCTGATGGAACAGAGAAACTTGCTTAATCGTGGTGGAGTGTAGTTGAAGTGTATTAGATGTAGACAAGATAATCTTAGATATAAGCAAACCAATAGGAAACTGTAGGTAAAGTAATGCCAGAGTACCGGTAAAGTTCCGTTAAGATGCCGGTATAGTTGTGTGAAGGTACCGCTATCTTTACCTTCCCACG
>ERZ779671.1398-NODE-1398-length-10390-cov-2.934398_pt1 | contig 10390 bp, 5 predicted proteins | sample MGYA00511074_ERZ779671 | MGnify/ENA primary metagenome ERZ779671 (study PRJEB29588, sample SAMEA2158454) | human gut metagenome | biome: human gut; feature: human-associated habitat; material: faeces | place: Denmark | collected 2008/2010 ... | reverse complement strand
CGGGTGGGTCTTGCCCATCCATTAAATATAGGCTCTTTTCAGAACCTATTTTCGCATGCACTACTAAGATACAGTATTCAGCATGATTTGTCAATTCTTTTTTGTTGATTTTTTATAAAAAAATTTTATACGCATTCCCCATTCATTAAAGTATAATATAGACAAGAATAGAGGTATGTTTATGAAACACAAAATTGTATTTTTCGACATGGACGGAACACTTTACCAAACCGAAAATGACGTTATTCAAGAAAGCGCATTAGACGCTATACAGACACTAAAAGATAAAGGATATATTCACCTTGCGTATATGACAGGAATTCTGCCAATCAAAAAGTATGGGACGCATTCTGCGTTAAATATGTTTGATGAATTTTCCATGATCAGTCCCGGACCACTTGCATCTTATGTGGGATTCACGGAAACAGAAGTAGAAGCATTGTGCAGACAATATAAAGCAGACATGTCAGAGGTGAAAAGCTGGTATGATGGTTATCATTTTGGGGATGTGGATGTATATTGTCCCTGGGATGTAATTAATCATGTTGACAGAATAAAAGATGATCCAATGGCTGGACCGGAAGCGTATTGGATTAATACAAGCGGAAATGAGCTTGTTAAGAGGTTTATAGATAAGGCTGGTAAGACAACCAGAAATGAAATTGAGCGTTTGATCGCGGGAGAAGCCATAGACAAGCAAATTCGTCTGGATATGACCTATGACGAAATAGACAATAATATTGATAATCTATGGAGTGTTCTGTTTACAACAGGTTATCTGACATATACAAAGATAAGTGAGAACAAAAAATATAGCCTTGTAATTCCAAACAATGAGATTAAAGAAGTATTTAAGCTGCAGATACAGGAGTGGTTCAGGAATAAAATATTTTCCAATACCGAGCAGTTGCAGGACTTTTGGAAGGCTTTCAAAGATGGAAATACACAGATAATGGAAATGTATTTAAACAAGGTGCTGAGTAATTCGGTGAGCGTTTTTGACACAAAAGCGAGAAATGATGAAAAGGAAAGCTCCTATCATAATCTGCTTATTGGAATTTTGAGTGGCAATGAGGACTGGCTGGTAAAGTCAAATGTTGAGGCAGGAGAGGGCTTTGCAGATATTATTGTGGAGACAGATGATCCGGATGAAGGAATTATTGCAGAGCTTAAATACACAAAAGATTTTAAAGCTATGGAAAAATCCTGTGAAAAGGCTCTGAAACAGATAAAGGATAGAAGATATCAGGAATATCTGTTAAATGATGATCGACAGAATATCATGTATTATGGAATTACATTTTGCAGAAAAAGATGCAAAGTGCTTGTAGAAAGATAAAAGGGGTGATTACATGGAAACTAATTTTGATTACCTTTTAAAGAAAGAAGAATACGCAGATTTTGCAAAACAGGCAGTTGAAGCAGAAAAAAGTTTATCCATTTCACCGGCCACTTGTGCCATTTTGTCGAGGCGTGCACTTGAGCTTGCAGTGAGGTTTGTTTTCTCATATGACGCGGAGCTTTCGCTTCCGTACAGAGATAATGTATCGAGTCTTATTCATGAGCCAACGTTTAGAAGGATAATTGAGCCAAGGCTGTTTCCAATGCTCAAATATACCATTCATCTGGGAAATGTTGCAGTTCATACCAACAACAATATAGGCAGGGATGAAGCAATAATAGCGCTTCGTGATTTGTTTGAGTTTTGCGATTGGATTGATTATTCATATTCGAGGGAATACGATGAGAAGACATATGATGAGTCGATTCTTGCAAGCGGTAATGAAAAGCGTATAAAGGCTGATGAGCTCATGAAGCTGTATGAGGGCTTAAGCAGTAAGGATAAAAAGCTCGAGAGCGTATTGAAGGAGAATGAAGAGCTCCGCGAGCAGATGGCAAAGAAGCGTAGTCAGAATGTAAAGACAAGGGAGTTCCATGTAGATACGATAAGTGAGGCAGAAACCCGCAAGAGATATATAGATGTTGCCTTAAAGGAGGCAGGATGGGTTATTGGCAGAAATGTCACGGAGGAGGAGCCGGTTACAGGAATGCCAAACAGCACAGGAACAGGGTATGTGGATTATGTTCTTTGGGGAAAGGATAATCTTCCACTTGCTGTAGTGGAGGCTAAAAAGGCTTCTGTGGATGCTATGGTAGGAAGCCAGCAGGCGAAGCTGTATGCTGACTGTTTGCAGAATAAATACAATAGACGCCCTCTTATTTTCATAACAAATGGATTTGAATTTTTCTATACGAATGATTATATGGGATATCCAAGGCGTGAGGTTTCAGGCTTTTTCACACAGGAAGAGCTGCAGCTTGAGATGGATGGACGCACTTCAAGGATTCCGCTTGAAAATATACGGATAAGCGATGATATTACCAACAGACCGTATCAGAAAGAGGCTGTAACCGCAGTCTGCGATGCTATCACAAATAAGCACCGTAAGATGCTTATAGTGCAGGCCACAGGTTCAGGAAAGACAAGAGTGAGCATTAGTATTGTTGATGTATTAAGGCGCCACAATTACGTGAAAAATATTCTGTTCCTCGCAGACAGAAAAGCTCTTGTGAAGCAGGCCAAAAACAATTATACGAATCTGCTTCCTGATTTATCATGCTGTAATCTGCTTGACAATAAAGATGACCCTGAGTCGTGCAGGATGATTTTTTCTACATATCCGACGATGATGAATGCCATAGATGAGAGGAAAAACAAATATGGTGAGAAGCTCTTTAGTCCGGGGCATTTTCAGCTCATAATCTGCGATGAAGTACACCGCAGCATTTACAAAAAATATCAGGAAATATTTGAGTATTTTGATGCGATGTTACTTGGTATGACTGCCACTCCAAAGAATGAAATCGACAAAAACACATATGGAGTCTTTGACCTTGAAAGAGGAGTTCCGACATTTGCGTATGAGCTTGAAAAAGCGGTGGAAGAGGGCTATCTGGTCAATTATTCTACACTGGAATATAAGTCAAAAATAATGGAAAGCGGTATTCACTATGATGAGCTGTCAGATGAGGAAAAAGAAGAGTATGAGGATACATTTTCTGATGATGACACTGTAGGTGATGATATATCAGGAGAGGCCGTAAATACATGGCTTTTTAACGCGGATACAATTGATAAGGTTTTAAGAGAGCTTATGGAAAAGGGCTTAAAAATTGAGGGTGGAGACAAGCTTGGCAAGACAATAATTTTTGCCAAAAACTCTTTGCATGCGCAGGCAATAGTCGAGCGTTTCAATAAGCTTTTTCCGGAATATGGAGGAGACTTCATAAAGCGGATAGATTATAGTATAAAGTACAGTGATTCATTGATAGATGAGTTTAGCACAAGTGATAAAATGCCACAGATAGCAGTATCTGTTGATATGCTCGACACAGGAATAGATATTCCGGAGATTTTGAATCTTGTATTTTTTAAGAAGGTAAAAAGCTATGCCAAGTTCTGGCAGATGATTGGAAGGGGAACCAGGCTTTGCTCTAATCTGCTTGGAGAGGGTATGGACAAAGAAAGATTTCTTATATTTGATTTCTGTAACAATTTTGAATATTTCCGCGTGAACAAAAATGGAGCGGAGAATGGCATAACAGAATCACTCAATGAGAAAATATATAACACAAAAGCCCAGATTGTCAGAGAGCTTCAGGCACCGGTATACAGTAGTGATGAGGTATACGCAGATTACAGAAAAAGCCTTGTGGATGATTTAAAGGAAGATGTAATTAGCTTAAATGACGATAGCTTTATGGTGAAAAGACATCTGCGTTATGTAGAGTTTTTCAGGGCTTCATCATCGTGGGATAATCTGGAGACAATAGAGATTTCGGATATCAGGGAGCATATTGCACCTCTTATCAGGCCTAAAAAGGAAGATGAGCTGGCGCGAAGATTTGACTATCTGGTATACAGTATAGATCTTGGACTGTTGCAAAGCAAAAGCATACAAAGTCCGGTGAATATAGTGGTTCAGACCGCAGAAAAGCTGTCTGCCAAATACTCAATCCCACAGGTGGAAAAGAAAAAGGAGATTATCGAAAAGGTCCAGACAAATGAATTTTGGGATAAAGTCACTATAATAGAGCTTGATACAGTAAGAGAAGCTTTAAGAGGTCTGTTGCAGTACCTTGACAGACAGGTACGGCCAATATACTATACAAATTTCACGGACTCTATAACAGATGGTACACCGGGTGAACCTTTATATGGCGGAAATGACTTGAAAAATTATCGTAAAAAAGTCGAATTTTACCTGAAAGAGCATAGTGACAAATTGTCAGTGTATAAGCTGAAAAACAACAAAAAGCTGACAGAAACGGATCTAAGGGAATTGGAACGAATTCTGTGGACTGAGCTTGGTTCAAAGGAAGATTATATAAAGGAATACGGAGAGACACCGATAGGCAGATTAGTACGAAAAATAGTCGGTGTAGATAGAGCGGCAGTAAACGAAGCCTTCAGTTGTTTTATGTCAGAAGAGCGCTTGAACATAAATCAGATGAGATTCGTAAATCTGATAGTGGACTATATAGTAGCAAATGGAAATATCGAAGATAATAAAGTATTGATGGGTGAACCATTTAAATCAGTTGGAAGTATCACAACTCTTTTCAAAGATGATATGAGTACCGCAAAACAGATAATGGAGATAGTGAATCAGATAAAGCGTAACTCCGAAGAAATTGCCTGATGTATAGCGAAGCTGTTTAGATACTGTAGATTTATGCACATGAAACACAGAAAATGGAAGAGGATGTGAAAAAACTCAATCGAGTTTTTTCACATCCCCTTTTTTTGAGCTTATATATTAGCATCTCCTGCAGACAGGTTGTGGAAGCATAATAAATTTGCAAAAATTATATTTAATTCTATAAAGCACTTGACATAGTTACTAAGAGTTACTATAATAAGCACATAAAGTAAATATAAGAAACGCAGAAAGTAATTATAGGAGTTAAACACATGAATAAAGTAGATGTAAATGGATTAACAGAACGGGAGTTTTTAGCAGAATATAAGCCGGGCGATTATGACAGACCATCGGTTACAGTTGACATGATGGTGCTTCGTATGAAGGAAGACTTAAGCTGTATGCAGGTGCTTCTGATAAAGAGAAAGGCTCATCCGGAGATAGACAAATGGGCGCTTCCAGGCGGATTTATTAACATAAAGGAATCAGCATATGAAGCAGCGTGCAGGGAGCTTAAAGAGGAAACAGGTCTTACAGACATTTATCTTGAGCAGCTCTATACCATGAGCCAGCCGGACAGGGACCCTCGTATGAGAATTATTGATATTGCATACATTGCACTGCTTCCATATGGATATGAGCAGTCTGCCGTTGCGGGTGATGACGCAAAGGATGCCAGATGGTTCGATGTGAAATTTGCAGATGAAAAACTTGAGTTTGCAAACGACTTGATTAAAATTGAATACTCCCTCAGGTCTGAGAAATTTAAAAATGGTGTAATCACAGTGGAAAACTTTGTTCCGGTCAGCGTATCAGACGAAAAGCTTGCTTTTGACCATGACCAGATTATACTGGAAGGACTTATGAGGATAAGGAATAAGGCTGAGTATACAGGCATTATGTTTAACCTTGTGCCGCGTGAGTTTACCATTCCGGACCTGCTTAAGGTGTTTGAGGTTCTTTCAGGAAAGGAAGTTCATCCAAAGGTGTTCCGTGAGAAGATTGCAGGACAGCTTGTTTCACTTGACAGGTCGCAGAGACCTATTGTCGGAAGAAAACCGGCTGCTGTGTACAGATATGTTGACCTTAACATGGATGAACGTAAACTGGTTAAAGTGCATAAGAAATATAAAAACGGTGTGATACTCACAAGGGCACAGCCATTCCATAACGGACACCTGAACATGATAAAACAGGCCGCATCGGAGTGCGAAAATCTGCTTGTTGTGATAGGCAGTGCAAACAAAAGCTATACAAAGAGAAATCCGTTTCCAATCGAATACAGAAAAAGACTTGTTGAAAACGTACTGCAGGAAGAGGATTTAAGCGGTGCAGATGTAAAGGTTATGACATTATCAGACTGGAGCATGGAGGATGCAGCTCAATATGTAAAGGAATGGGGTTCTTTCTTCTATTACAACATAGCTAATGAAATTGGAGAGAAAAGCTTTACATTCTATTACAACGACGACCCGAAGATTGCGGAAAACTGGTTTACAGATGATATTTTAAAGAATGTGACCATCAGAAACCTTGGCAGAAGCGATATTGAGATTTCAAGTACAATGATCAGAGATTTGCTGTATAAGAAAGATTATGACAAAGTCAGGGATCTGGTTCCGCGATGGATGTGGAAGGATTTAAAGCAGCTTGGAAAAATCCTTATGGATGCAACAAATGATGATTATATGATGTAGGAGGAAATGATTATGGCAAAGAAAATTTTAGTAGTAGTGGATGCACAGAATGACTTTATTACAGGAGTTCTTGGAAACAAGGAGTGTAACGTGGCAACAAATGTTATTGCAGATGAAATCAGGTCAGGAAAATATGATGACGTGATATTCACAAGGGATACGCATGATGAAAACTATCTGAATACTCAGGAGGGAAGAAAGCTTCCGGTAGCTCACTGTATTAAAGGGACAAACGGATGGGAAGTAGACGCTCGTCTTAAAGCAGCAATGAAGGAGCGTGGAGTTGACTGTGATGATATGACTTATATTGACAAGCCGACGTTTGGCAGCAAAGAGCTTGGCGAACTGCTTGCGGGATATGACAACAGCGATACAGAGATTTATTTCTGCGGATTCTGCACGGGAATATGCGTAATCAGCAACGTAGCGATTGCAAAGACGTTCTGTAAAGATGCAGAGGTGTCAGTGATAGAAAATGCCTGTGCCTGCGTAACGCCTGAAAGTCATAAGACAGCAATAGAAGCAATGAAAATGATTCAGGTCAATATTATATAGAAAGCCATTTATTAAAAATGTTTCTGACATACTAATAGTGTAAGAAATGGGAGGAGAATATTATGAAATTAAACCAGATAATCACAAGTCTTTTAGAGACTGATATGTATAAATTCAGCATGGGTCAGACAATATTCCATCAGTTTACGGATTACAAGACCACATGGACATTCAAGTGCAGAAATGAAGATGTGCATTTTACACAGAAAATGGTGCAGGAGATAACAGAACAGATTAAGGCTTTCTGTAAGCTTCGGTTTACAGAGGATGAGCTTGCATATCTTGACAATATCAAATGGATCAAAGGCTCTTATGTTGATTTTCTTCGTCTCTGGCAGCCGCGTTTTGAGGATTTTGAGATAGGAACAGATGCACCTTGTGGCTTGTCTATCGAGGCAAAAGGAACATGGCTTAACACTTCAATGTATGAGATTCCGACACTTGCCATTGTAAATGAAGTGTATTTCAGAATGGCATATGACTATGATAAGCTGCTTGACAGCTTTAAGAAGCGTTTGGATGCAAAGTATGAGAATTTAAAGAACGGACACTGGTACGCGGGTACATTCTCAGAGTTTGGTCTCAGAAGAAGACTTTCTGCTGAAGCGCAGGAGCTTGCAGTGCAGAAGTTCGCACATTTAAACGACACCCTGCACAGTTCATCAAAGTTTGTCGGCACATCAAATGTGTATCTTGCAAAGAAGTACGGACTTACACCTGTAGGCACCATGGCTCATGAGTGGATTATGTGCACAGGACAGGGCAATCACAGGCACAATCAGGCATATTCAAACTGGTATGCTCTCGATGCATGGATCAAGGAGTATGGAGTATTAAACGGTATTGCGCTTACTGACACAATCACAACAGACTGTTTCCTGCGTGATTTCCAGCTGACCTATGCGACACTTTTCTCAGGAGTGCGTCATGACAGCGGAGACCCGTATGAGTGGGGTGAAAAGATGATTGCTCATTACAAGAGCCTTGGAATTGACCCAAAAACAAAGACACTTTTATTCAGCGACAGTCTTGATTTTGAGCGTGCTGACAAGCTCTACAGACATTTCTGCAAGGAAACAAATGTAGCTTTCGGTATTGGCACATACTTAAGCAATGATACAGATGTTCCTGCACTCAATATTGTCATGAAAACCACAATATGCAATGGTATGGATGTAGCGAAGATTTCTGATACACCCGGCAAGGGGATGTGCAAAAATCCGGATTATGTGGATTACTTAAACCGCTGCATTGATTACAGGATGAAAAATGACCGCTAGGAGGAAATGTCATGAATACAGGATTTTACCGTGTTGCCGCATCGTCCCCTGAGATTTATCTCGGGGACTGCGTGAACAATGCTGACAATATCATACACATTGCAGAGTTACTTGCAAAAAAGGATGTGCAGCTTGTGGTTTTTCCGGAGCTGTGTATTACGGGATATAGCTGTGCAGACATGTTTTTGAGAAAAGAACTGCTCGCGCAGGCTCAGCAAGAACTGGACAGGATTAAAACAGCATTGCAGGATTTAAGCATCCTTGTATGCGTGGGACTGCCGATAGAAGATGAAGCTGGCAGACTTTTCAACTGTGCTGCATATGTACACAGCGGAGAAATTGTTGGAATTGTGCCAAAAACATATATTCCCAACTATGGTGAATTTTATGAGAAACGCTGGTTTACAAGCGCAGACAAGAGATTATCAGATGAGATTACTTTAAATTATGTCGCAAACAGGCCAACAGTACCTTTTTCTCCGAATATTATTATCAAGGATCTGAGAGGCGCAATTGTCGGTACTGAGATTTGTGAAGATTTATGGGTAAGTGCGCCTCCGAGCGGGGAGCTTTGCAAAGCCGGTGCAAATATCATTATAAATCCATCAGCAAGCAATGACGTAATCGGAAAAAGAGAATACAGGCGCAGTCTTGTGGCGATGCAGTCAGGAAGATGCCGTGCCGGATACGTGTATGCGTCAAGCGGTGCAGGAGAGAGCAGCACGGATCTGGTATTTTCCGGCCACTGCATCATAGCTGATAATGGCAGAATAGCTGGTGAGACGTCAGATTATTCAAAACGTATGAATAAAAAGGTATCAGAAGATGATGTGATGAGCTCTGGTTTTGTGATAAGTGAGATAGATATTGATCGCTGCATGAATGACCGCCACAGATACAACAGCGATTCATGGGCTGATGTGCCGGATGTGATAAAAGTAATTTTAAATGGTGAAAACCGGATGAAGGATTATCAAATATGGCCAAAGAAAGTTAATCCGTATCCGTTTGTACCAAGTGATAAAAACAACCGAAAAAACCGCTGCATGGAGATTTTGTCGCTTCAGGCAAAAGGTCTGGAACAGAGACTCATATCCACCGGAATAAAAAATGTTGTTCTTGGAATATCCGGCGGTCTGGACAGCACACTTGCACTTTTGGTATGCTGTGATGCATTTGAAGCACTTGGCAATCCGAAGAGAAATATCTATGGTATTACAATGCCAGGATTTGGAACTACATCTACTACAAAGACAATTGCTGACAGGCTTATGGAAGAATTTGGAGTGACAGCCGTGGAAGTTAATATTGAGGCTGCATGCAGACAGCACATGAAGGATATAGGACATCCGGATGATGTTTTTGACGTGACATATGAAAACATTCAGGCCAGAGAGCGTACGCAAGTATTATTCGATTATGCAAACATGGTAGACGGACTTGTAATCGGTACAGGTGATATGTCAGAGCTTGCACTTGGCTGGTGCACCTACAACGGTGAACATATGAGCAATTATGCCGTGAACTGCAGTGTACCAAAGACACTTGTTAAATACATTGTACAGGCTTATGCCAGCGAGTGCGCGTCAACGGATGAAATGAAAAATGTGCTTTGCGAAATAGCAGACCTGCCTATTTCTCCTGAACTACTGCCGCCGGATAAAGACGGTAACATAGCACAGAAAACAGAGGAGAGCATCGGCAAATATGACCTTCATGACTTCTTCCTTTATCATTTTCTGCGTAATGGAGAAAGCCGGGATCGGATATTAAAACTTGCAGAGATTGCTTTTGCAAATGTAAGTAAGGGTGAAATAGAAAAGACTCTGGAAACATTCTTTACGCGTTTCAGGCAGCAGCAGTTTAAGCGTTCATGCATACCTGACGGACCAAAGGTGGGAACTGTTTCATTATCTCCTAGAGGTGATCTGAGAATGCCAAGCGATATGGTGGAATTGTATTAGGCCGAAGTGCAAAAAGATGAAAGAAATATTAGCTAACCACAAATGAACATCTAGTCACAGCGTAAGAAAACCGGGAGACCGGGAACGCAGCAGGGGGCACACCCTCATGTGCGCTAACGCTTTGCTGTTAAGATTCTGTACGAATTATGCTTATAGTGTTTCTATGCTTGACGAAACCGGCTTTTATGCGC
>ERZ779671.1390-NODE-1390-length-10454-cov-2.286181_pt1 | contig 10454 bp, 11 predicted proteins | sample MGYA00511074_ERZ779671 | MGnify/ENA primary metagenome ERZ779671 (study PRJEB29588, sample SAMEA2158454) | human gut metagenome | biome: human gut; feature: human-associated habitat; material: faeces | place: Denmark | collected 2008/2010 ... | reverse complement strand
GCCCATCTCTCTCTGCTCCAGTGTCTCACCACAGCAAAGGATTGGTGTAAGTCCGGAAGCGATTGCCTTCTTAACCTTCTTGTTCAAGAATGCATCGTCTTCCTTGAAGTACTCACGACGCTCTGAATGTCCGATGATTACATACTTCACGCCTGCATCTACAAGCATTGGTGCACTGATCTCACCTGTGTAAGCACCCTTGTCCTCGATGTAGAAGTTCTCAGCACCAACCTGTACGTTTGTGCCCTTAACAGCCTCAACAACAGGAACGATGTCAATAGCTGGTACACAGTAAACTACATCTACATCATCATTTACTACTAATGGCTTTAACTCCTCAACAAGCTTTACAGCCTCTGATGGAGTCATGTTCATCTTCCAGTTACCTGCAATAATTCTCTTTCTTGCCATTTCTTTTATCTCCTTAAATATAATTACTTATCGTTAGCTGCTGCAACACCTGGCAGTTCCTTACCTTCCAAGAACTCAAGTGAAGCTCCACCACCTGTTGAGATGTGGCTCATCTTGTCACCATAACCAAGCTGGTTAACAGCTGCTGCAGAATCACCCACCGATGTTTGTTGTAGCATCTGTATCAGCAAGTGCTGCTGCAACTGCCTTTGTACCTGTTGCAAGAACCGGGTTCTCGAATACACCCATAGGTCCGTTCCATACAACTGTCTTAGCTGTCTTAACAGCCTCTGAGTAAAGCTCGATTGTCTTAGGTCCGATATCGCAGCCTTCCTTAGATGCATCCATCTTGTCTGCATCGCAGATAGTTGTAGCGATTGTAGGATCGTCAATTGGGTTAGGGAAATCGTCGATCATAACAGAGTCTACTGGAAGCAGAAGCTTCTTGCCAAGCTTCTCAGCCTTCTCCATCATTTCCTTACAGTAGTCAAGCTTTGTCTCGTCAACAAGTGACTTACCGATCTCATATCCCTTAGCCTTGAGGAATGTGTAAGCCATACCACCACCGATGATGAGTGTATCGCACTTCTCAAGAAGGTTAGAGATAACGTTCAGCTTATCAGCAACCTTTGCACCACCAAGGATAGCAACGAAAGGTCTTACAGGATTCTCAACTGCATTTCCGAGGAAATCGATTTCCTTCTGCATCAGATATCCAACAACAGCTGTATCAACAAGTGCAGCTACACCAACGTTTGAGCAGTGTGCTCTGTGTGCTGTACCAAATGCATCGTTTACGAATACGTCACAGATGCTTGCAAGATCCTTAGAGAAAGCCTCTCCGTTCTTTGTCTCTTCTGCTCTGAAACGTGTATTCTCAAGAAGGATAACCTCGCCATCCTTCATAGCGTCTACAGCTGCACGAACTGTATCGTCAACAACCTCTAAGCTTGGTACAAACTTTACTTCCTGTCCAAGAAGCTCTGTCAGTCTCTTTGCAACTGGTGCAAGAGTCTTTGTCTGCTTGTCTTCCTCTGTCTTAACCTTTCCAAGGTGAGAGCAAAGGATAACCTTACCGCCATCAGCGATCAGCTTCTTGATTGTTGGAAGAGCTGCAACCAGACGATTCTCGTCTGTAATCTCGCCGTTCTTCAAAGGTACGTTAAAGTCGCATCTGCAAAGAACACGAAGTCCCTTTACGTTGATATCATCAACGGATTTCTTATTTAATGACATTATAAATTCCTCCTGGATTTTGAAATGATAAAAATAAGGGCCCGGTCCAATTAAGACCGGACCCTTGTAGGTCTTCTCTAAAAGAGTCTGACTAAATTAAGCCAACTCAGCGAAGTACTTGATTGTTCTAACCATCTGGCTTGTGTATGAGTTCTCGTTATCATACCAAGAAACAACCTGAACCTCATACAGATCGTCAGCGATCTTAGCAACCATTGTCTGAGTAGCATCGAAGAGTGAACCATATCTCATACCAACGATATCTGAAGATACGATCTGCTCCTCATTGTAACCATAAGACTCAGAAGCTGCAGCCTTCATAGCAGCGTTGATGCCTTCCTTAGTTACGTCCTTACCCTTAACAACTGCTGTAAGGATTGTTGTAGAACCTGTAGGTACAGGAACTCTCTGTGCAGAACCGATGAGCTTTCCATTAAGCTCTGGGATAACAAGACCGATAGCCTTAGCAGCACCTGTTGAGTTAGGAACGATGTTGCAAGCACCAGCTCTTGATCTTCTTAAATCACCCTTTCTCTGAGGTCCATCAAGTATCATCTGGTCACCTGTGTAAGCGTGAATTGTGCACATAATACCTGATTCGATTGTTGCACAGTCATTAAGAGCCTTAGCCATAGGAGCTAAGCAGTTAGTTGTACAAGAAGCAGCTGAGATAATCTGATCATCTGCTGTAAGTGTTTCGTGGTTAACATTGTAAACGATTGTCTTTAAATCGTTACCAGCTGGAGCTGAGATAACAACCTTCTTAGCACCTGCATTGATATGAGCCTGAGCCTTAGCCTTTGATGTATAGAAACCTGAGCACTCAAGAACTACGTCAACATCAAGATCTCCCCATGGGCAGTTGTTAGCATCTGGCTCTTTGTAGATCTTAATTGTCTTACCCTTTACTGTAATTGTACCTGCTTCATCATCAGCTGTTACCTGATCTTCCTCACCGAAATCAACATATCTTCCCTGTGATGAATCATACTTTAAAAGATGAGCTAACATCTTAGGGCTTGTTAAATCGTTGATAGCAACTACTTCGTATCCTTCTGCACCGAACATCTGTCTGAATGCAAGTCTACCGATACGTCCAAAACCATTAATCGCAACTTTTACTGACATAAAAATAAATCCTCCTAATATAAAGATTGTTAATAAAAAATCAACTACATTGTATTCTACATAAAACAATTTAAAATATCAAGTGTTAATTCCTATTTTTTACAAATTATTGTATATTTCGCCATTCAAATTAAACTTTTTACCATATTCCATTAATCTTATTATATCTAGTCTGTTCTGAAACTCACTAATCAGCTTATTTTTTCTCTTTTATCTCTGCTAACACACAGTCCGCAAGATTATTAGCGTGATCTGACATTCTCTCAAGATTAGACAAAATATCAAGGAATACAACGCCATTAGATGGCTTACATAATCCAGAAGATAATCTCTCGATATGTTTATTTCTTAATTCTTCTTCTAAATCATCAACCTCGTCTTCTATACGGCATACATTATCTGCTGCAACCCTGCTGAACTTTTCCCTGGCTTTAATTGCCTCTGAGAAACAGACAATAACCTTTTCAGATAACTTCTTGAGTTCTTCCATTCCATGCTGGGAGAATATTATTTCATTATCTATCTTGTATTTGGCAAGATCAGACATATTCTCTGCATGGTCTGACACTCTCTCAATATCAATAATCGCATGGAATAAATCATTAATAAGTAAATGCTGTTCTTCCGTTATGGAAAGATTATTAACCTTTATGAGATATTCTGTAAGATACTTTTCATAGAGGTCAACCTTGTGTTCCGTCTCTATGACTTTGTCTATCATATCCTGATCATTGTTCATAACAGCACTTACCGAATATTTTATATTATCCAGTGACAGATTGCCCATTATGATAACTTCGCTGAGTGCCCTGTTAACCGCTACTGATGGCTGTTCTAATATTCTGCTGTCAAAATGTCTTGATAACTCTGCCGCATAACTATCGCTTGCCTCTAATGAAGCATTTTCTTCATCTTCAGTCTTCTCTCTTATAATTATGCCTGAAAGTTTAACAAGCAGACTTCCAAATGGCATCATTATAGTTGTACATATTATGTTAAAGAACGTATGGAATATAGATATTTCCACACTTGTTATATTATGCACAGCTAACGCAGGTTTAAACATAAATAATATAAAAGCACCTGTTCCAAATATAACTGCTCCCGCAACATTAAATAAAAGATGCATACAAGCTGCTCTCTTTGCATTCCTTGTTGTACCAGCACTTGATATAATTGCAGTTACACACGAACCTATATTCTGCCCCAACGTAATAAATACTGCCGCATTGGTAGTAACCACTCCATTAATTGCGAGTGTCTGTAATATACCTACTGATGCTGAAGAGCTTTGTAAAATTGCTGTTACTACAATACCAATTGCAATACCCAATAACGGATTACTTCCTACCACTTCAAACGCTTTTGAAAAAATAGGTGCATCTGTATATGGAGATATCGACTCTGACATAAAATCAAGTCCTAAGAATAAAAGTCCGATACCTACAACTATCTCTCCTGCCATTTTCTTTTTAGGCTTCTTACTAAACAATACAAGAATTGCACCGATTCCTACAAGCAGAGGTGCATAAAATGATGGCTTTAACACTTTGACAGCATCTCCGAGCTGTCCTAAAGATACAATCCATGCTGTTATGGTTGTACCAATGTTAGCACCCATTATAACTCCTACAGCCTGTACAAGTGTCATAAGACCAGCATTAACAAATCCAACAACCATAACTGTTGTCGCGCCACTACTCTGAATTATGGCTGTTATAAATGCTCCAACAAGAACAGCTAATAATCTGTTCCTTGTAAGATAGCCTATGAGCTGTTTCATCTTGCTTCCCGCTGACTTTTGCATACCATCTGCCATTATGTTCATTCCATATAAGAACATACCGATGCCGCCTGCAAACATAAACAAATTGCCAACTAACTCAATATTCACTTTTTTCTCCTGTCCTGCACATACTAATTATCTGTTAATAAAGATTTATCTATACTTAATAAAAGTAAAGAAATTGTGCATTTTGTGTAAAGAATGTAAAAATACGTTTACATAATAACAATCAATTCAAATATTTTCAAGGGCTTTAGTACCATTTTCAAACTAATAATGCTATAATCAACAATATAATAATTATAAATATGATGTGAGTATCAGAATAATCTTTACTGCTCACTTATACATCGTGATTGTTTAGCAGCCCACATAATAACAATCTAATTTTACTTATGAAATGGAGAAGACATATATGAGAACTTATCCTGAACTTTCAGACTGGCATCTTCACTCGCATTTTTCGTCTGATTCAACCGAAACTCCTGAGAATATAATCAAAAATGCCATCAATATGCAGTTAAAAAGCATATGTTTTACAGAACACAACGACTACGATTACCCTTTAGAGGACGGAAATGTTGTATTTGCCCTTGATTATGACAAATATACAGACGAACTGCTTGAATTAAAAGAGCGTTATAAAAATGATATTTTTATTGGAATTGGTGTCGAACAGGGACTTCTTTCTTCTGCTAAAGATAAAATCAACAACTACGACCCTACTGGCAGACTTGATTTTATAATTGGTTCATCACATCTTGTATATGGCAACGACCCTTATTATCCTGAATTCTGGGATAATGTGTCCGTAAAAGATGCAATAAGCAGATATTATGAAGCAATAACCGACTGCATTAAAACTTGCGATAACTTTGATGTATACGGACATCTTGATTATATTGTAAGATATGCTCCTGATCAGGATAATGATTATAACTGGAAAGATTATTATGATTATTTCGATACAATCCTAAGACTTCTTATTGACAAGGGCAAAGGCATTGAAATCAATACCGCAGGACTTAAATACGGACTTAAAAATCCTAATCCCTGCCTTGATATAGTAAAAATGTACCGCTCACTTGGCGGCGAGATTATAACAACAGGTTCTGATGCCCATAAAGCCTGCCATATTGCATATTCCTATGAAATAATCACTGATATGCTTAAAAATACAGGATTTAACTATTATACCATATTCAAGGAAAGAAAGCCTGAATTCGTATCTATATAAGCACATAAGGGTTATCATCGCCAGCTTTTCTGTAGACTGATTGCTCCATATATGTTTATTAATATCTGAAAAGACCAAGTATCTGCCACTGCATCTGCAGCATTAATTTACAGCATATATCAGCCCCTCAGTATGGATTTTGCTTTCATACTTGTGGGCTGATATTATATTAATCTTTTGATATATTTTTCGCTTTTTGTAAAGTGCATTATTTTTTATAGTTTCAAGATTTATTTTAATCATTTTTAATTTTCCGTAATGCTGCAACATTTTTCTTAATACAATCAATGCAGTAATCAGCCTGATTTTGATTTAATGTATGATTAAATGTGAGTCTTATTGAAGCAAGGCTTTCTTCATCAGTCTTTCCTATAGCCTTTAATACGTGCGAAGGTCCGCCGTGATTGCCGTGACACGCCGAACCAGAGGATACGCATATGCCCTGTTTATCCAAAAGAAGCACAAGTTCACCTGCACTTATACCTTTAAAACAGATATTAATATTTCCTGATACCCTGCCTGTCATATTGCCATTAATGCTTGTATACGGGATTTCATTAACTATCCGCTCTGCCATATATCTTTGTATATTCCACTCTTTTTCCATTCTGTAATGCAGTGTATTAACAGCAATATCCGCAGCTGTTGCAAGTCCGATTATTCCAGCAACATTTTCTGTACCGGAACGCATATTTTTCTCCTGTCCGCCTCCATATATTAACGGCTCAAGCTCCCTGTCTGTATACAAAAATCCAACACCTTTAGGTCCGCATATTTTATGTGCACTCACGCTAAGCATAGATACTCCAAGCTTATGAACATCAATATCAATATGTCCAAATGCCGCAACCGCATCTGTATGAACAGGAATACCGTATTCTGATGCCACCGCACTAACCTGCATTAATGGCTGTATTGTTCCTATCTCATTATTAACAAGCATAACCGATATAAGCAAAGTATCATCTTTTATCTTTCTTCTTAAATCCTCAATATCAATTATGCCATCCGATGTGCATCTTAAATATTCTATATTATACCCACGTTTCTCTAAATCCCTGCATTTATTTAATATTGCAGGGTGTTCAATTCCACTTACTATAATAGTTCCACTGTGCTTTCCTGCAACCGCTGCCTCTAATGCCCAGTTATCGCTCTCAGTTCCGCCAGATGTAAAATATATATTATCAGCCTCTGTGCCTATCAGTCCGGCTATATTTGCCCTCGCTTCTTCAACTGCCCTTTTATTATTTCTTCCACATTCATATATTGACGATGGATTTCCATAATCATTTATCATATACTGCCACATAGCCTTACACACCGGCAAACTCATAGGCGTTGTCGCCGCATTATCAAGATATAACATATGCCTCCTCCCAGCTTTTCCCTCTTTCCATACAGTCAATATTTAAGTTCACAATCCACTGTATTACTTATTAATATTATATTCAAAAGCTGCATACTATGTTAATAAAGACAACGGAGCCTTTTCTTAATTATGAGCAGCAAATCAGGCAGACAACTACTATATACTCCTGTAATCAAAGGAACTATCATTCTTACAATCGCCGGACTTCTATGCCGCATACTTGGATTTTATTACCGCATTTTTCTTAATTCACACATTGGCTCATACGGAATGGGAATGCTGCAATTAGTTCTTCCCTTATGTGGAATTGCATTTTCTGTATGTATGTGTGGCTTTAATTCTGCAATTTCCAAATACACAGCACAGACACACGGAAATATCAATGTACTCCTTGGTGGTCTTTTAATGAGTTTTCCGTTATCCTGTATATTTTCTGCGGTATGTGCCACATTTTCATATGAAATAGCCGATAAACTTATGTTTAACGCCGATTGTGCTCCACTTATCCAGATAATCGCAATTGGTATTCCCTTATCCGCAATACACAGCTGTATATGCGGTTATTATTACGGCTGTAAAAAGACATTTATTCCCGCAATATCACAGATAATCGAGCAATTAATACGAATATTCAGTGTGATAATCTATTATCACCTGATTTCTGAAAATCTGGAAACTTTAACTGTAACTGATGCTTTATATGGTAATATCGCAGGTGAAGTCTGTGCAGATATATTCTGCATTGGATGTGTCTATGTAAACAACAAACAAAATAATAAGAATAATAAGAATAATAAAATTATTAGAAATAACAATAGCTGTTCAGCATGCAAAACCTCTTACATCAGAGTTATTGCACTATATGCTCTCCCGCTCAACTTAAACAGCCTCCTTTTGCACCTGTTTGAAAGTGCTGAGGCAATATTAATCCCAGCCCAGCTTATTATATATGGCTTGTCAAAAGAAAATGCTGTCAGCACTTATGGAATTATATCTGGAATGACACTTCCACTGCTCCTCTTTCCGTCTGCCATAACCAACTCAATGTCTGTTATGCTTCTTCCTAAAGTGTCAGAAGACAACTCTGTACAACGTAGTTCCAGTGTAATCACAACTCTTCACCAGTCCGTGAATATATGTATGCACCTTGGTATAATGAGCTGTGTGCTATTTATATTATACATTGGCAGACTTGGAGCAACACTGTTTCACGAACCCAGTGTATACAATTATACCATTATGCTTGCCTGTATATGTCCATTTCTATATGTCAAAACAAGCCTTGCAAGCATATTAAACGGCCTTAATATGACTGCAAGAACCTGTGCATACAGCATAACTGGTCTTGCTATAAGAATAGCCTCATTAATACTGCTCGTTCCCGGAATTGGCATATCCGGATATATCTACGGACTTATAATCAGCAATATATTAGTGTGCACCCTGCATTATATCAAGCTTTACAAAATGTATCATTTTAAGCCAGATATCATAAATAATATAATTACTCCATTAAGCTTAAGTATTATTGCAGTTACATCATCTAATATAGCACTTAGATTAATAACAAGCCTGTTATCTTGTGTAACTCCACTGACCCTTAACAGTATATTTTCTTTGTGTGCAAATATACTATTATCCTGCTTAATCTATATAATAATCTATTCCAAGGTTGACTTTACCTGATTAATTGATGGTGCATTTTCCCAGCGGTCAATATTAGTATCATACATATCTTGTATCCACTGAATTGCACTACTCCTGCCTTCTTCTGAATATTCAAATTCCTTAGCTGTAATATCTTCTTCCTTCATCGCCGTTGAGGCATACGGACCCTGCCAGATTAGTACATTAAGTACATAATCTGGCTTTTCGCCTGTACGCTCAATCTTATATCTCATACCATTATGCCCACCGGTGTATATGCCACCATATTTGAAGAAATTAAAGGGCATTATTTCTTTTTCGTTTATCATATTGGGTCACCTTAATTCTGTTGATTATTTTTATCTTACTTTATCATAATGTGTCCACATTCTGATAATCTTTATCGTTCCATTATACTCAATTTCACCAGCTATAATCGGCTCATTATACACTTGATATACCAATCTATGCTGAATATTTATTCTTCTTGAATATACACCTTGTAAATTACCAAGTAATTCCTCATATGGAGGTGGATTTTGAAATGGATTCTCTTTAATAACTTCTATTAGTTTTTTTGCTTTTTCATCAAGATGTACACTTTTCAAATTCTTAATGTCTTTTACTGCCTGTTTAGTGTAAACTATTCGGTACATATTTTTACCACTCTACATCTTCTTCGGGCACGCAATCCTCTATTGCCGTATCCATTCCTTCTTTTATGGACTCAACAATACCTGGAATGGAATTAAGATAAATCGTCTCCTGAATTGCATTCCAATCACTTTCCGATATCAGAACCGCATTACCTTTCTTACTTACAATTAAAGTTGGTTCACTATAGAGATTAACGTCCTCCACCAAATTATAGAGTTCCTTTCTTGCATTTGTTATATTAATTGCTGACATAATAAAATCTCCTTACCTTTTTCCTTTAATCAAATATACTGTTCTATTTTATACTAAATGTAATTATTTTTTATTACTATTCTCTCATTAAATCTCTCTTACACTCTATTATGTTTTTCTCTCTTACACTCTATATGTTTCTATCTTATCTCTTATAAATTATATTATATTTTGCATCTGTTCTTCTTTAATTATATGCTAAATATTATCTTGAATGTAGAAATTTTTATGTCAAAATTATTATAACGTACGTTTTTGCGTACGTCAAGTATTTATACCATCAGATATAGACCAGCCATTATAATTGCGTAAAAAATAAGCACCTTAAGATTTTACTCTGTCGGTGCTTATAATAAAAACATAACTACTTTGGATGGGCGGTGTATCCATCATCTCATGTACTCAAAAGAGTATGTCGGGAACCATTTCCGACCTCAAAATAATTATGTCTATCACTATTTTATTTCTCCAAATAGCAATATTCAACTACTTAATTCTAAATTTTTTTGTTTCTTCCTCTTTCAATGGTCTTCCTAGTTTTTTAACTTCTTCAATCATTTCACGCCACTCAAAACGCTTTCCATTTGAAGGCTCTGTTAATCTTCCATCTGTTATAAATCTTTCAATATCTGACAACTTATTATATTCATTTTTCATAGTTGCAAGCATAACATCACCTACTTTCCAAACAACAACAAATCCCAGCCCTAATTCCCATACGTCTGAAC
>ERZ779671.1383-NODE-1383-length-10509-cov-1.976277_pt1 | contig 10509 bp, 4 predicted proteins | sample MGYA00511074_ERZ779671 | MGnify/ENA primary metagenome ERZ779671 (study PRJEB29588, sample SAMEA2158454) | human gut metagenome | biome: human gut; feature: human-associated habitat; material: faeces | place: Denmark | collected 2008/2010 ... | reverse complement strand
GTCTAGTATAAATTCTAATACCCCCTCTGGTGTAAGTCACCCAATTATGATTATGCTCCCAGACCCCCAGGACGAAAAAGGAGGAGTTAGACTAACAGATAAGTCTAGAAATAGTAACTACCCATCAAAATATAAGGAAAATGAATTTATTGACGACTACATGGCAGTGGCTTGGAAGGAGTCTACTAATAGTTGGAAATTTATTAATCTGTGGGGTATAGTAGCTTGGAGTAATACTGGAGATGAGGGAGACCCACTTTCACCAGGAGCTAAATGAAACGTAGATGGATGTCAATCAGAATTTCCTAGAACAATTTCTGCTCCTGGATGTATAAGTTGTAAATTAACTGTAGCGGATATTATATTTAACTTGCTAAATAGACTATACCTAGCACAATGGTCTTCAAATAGTTCTTCAGTAAAATCGCTAGACTATAATAGTATTGTATATCATGGAGCATTTGATACTAATTTTAAAGCAACTGGATCTTATCAATTAGCAGTAGATGATTCTAAGCTATTTTCGTTTAATATAGGTTCAGAACTATACCATGTAAATTATAATGATGTGGTTAAACTTATTGTAAGTAGATTAAATTACAAAGAATCAGAATTTGGAGAATCTATTAAAAATAATGTGACTATTAAATCTAATTTTTCTAATACTCCCGTTCAAGAATTAGAGTATAGTATTGTATATTCAGTTGGTAGAACTTTAAACATGTATGAAGGATACTCTAAGCTAGTGTCTATGATAGTTAATAAAGAAGTTTTTAAAGAAGATTCTGTTTATATAGAAGGAGAAAAAACAACCAATGATGGAAATGGGGACCCAATATCTCTTAATAAAATATATATGAAAGATTCTTCTGGTAAGTTCATACCTTATAACGGAAAATTGGAATTTCCGTCAAAAGCAACTACCAACACAACTTCGGATTTCTTTAAGATTTTCAGACCTTCAGACAAACTTCAAAAACCTATAATTCTTATAAACGGAACTAAAACTACATCTAGATTAGTAATGGAGGAGGGTAATTCAGAAACCCTAATATCCGCTGATCTAAATGTATTGTATAGCGGTTCAAATGTGTGGTAAAATGAGAGTAACTATTTCATCCTCAAAGATTTCCACTACCAATATACCATTTAATCAAGTATTTCAAGTAAAGTTCAACAAATATAATCAGGAAGGTAATATAGTGTATGAATATAATCCATTTCATAACTTACGTATTATGTCCGACACTGATGAACACAAAGCTGGAGAGTTAGTAGATTTCGATACTAATCTTCTCCAGTTTAGTCTACATCATCCAGTTAATATAGAATGTCAACCGTCATATGATGGCTCTGTTAACATTATATTGATTGATGATATAAATTCCCCTAAACTTATAAATTCAAGGTTTACTTGCTTAGAGAATAATACTTATAAGGTAGTAGAAAGATATAAAAATAATAACACTAATATATACAGAGATGATTCTATAATGTTTGACTTAGATACTTCACTATATAAAAGGATTACAAAAATACCAGTTGTTAAGTTTGTTGGAGTAGAGCCAGGAGGATCCAACAAAGTGGGAAATTATAATTACTACTTTACCTTATCTGATGTAGATGGTAATGAGACCGATTTTGTAGCTGAATCTGGAACCGTGTGTTGTTATATTGGATCAGTAAACTCTCCTACTTCTATTAGGGGTGGAATTATGGATGAAGATAGTAATAAACTAATAAAACTCTCTTTGGAAAACCTAGATACAGCTTATGACTATGTAAAAGTGTATTATACTAGAACAACTGCCGGACAAGATGGTCAGTTAGTAACTACAGCACACAAAATAGAAAGAGATTTTGTTATAAAGTCTACCACTTGCGATATTACAATCTCTGGATATGACTCTGTTACAGATATTAGTTTAGAAGCTATAAATGCTCAATATTTTTTGGCTAGTACTGCTAAAGCTCAGTGTCAATGCCAAAATAGGTTGTTCTTAGGTAATATATCTAGACCAGAGATACCTTATAAAGAACTAAAGGATTTAGCATTAAGATTTATTCCAAAGATTTATATGTCAGATTCTGTAGGATATGTAAATTCAGAGTATGTAGACAGCACTGGACAATACGAGTATTACAATCCTTGGAATATTTATTATAGGTTAGGATATTGACCGGGGGAAATTTATAGAGTGTCTGTAGTATTTATTATGTCAGACTATTCATTATCTCCGGCATTTGATATAAGAGGTATAAATAACTTGTCTACAGATACCGTCTTTACGGACTACTCTTTGTATGACGAAAACAACAATAGATCATATATAGAAATAGATGAGTCTAATTATCTAATAAATAGAGATACCCTAGAAAACGTTAAAGGGGTTATAAGAATTAAAGAGAGTTTAAATCCAATAATTACTAATTCGGTTACACCAATTGGGTTAAATATATCTATAGAGTCTGATGTTTTAAAGGAGTTAAAGAAATACTGTAGGGGATTCTTTCTTGTTAGACAGAAAAGAATTCCAACTATACTAGCACAAGCTCTTACTATATACTTGGATCAAAGCTCCTATTTGCCTTGCATAAAAGTTAATGGAAATGGAATGTTAGAATCTTTTATTGACTCACAAAGATTATTAACCCACGACTTTAATAAAAGATTAAACTATACTGGAAATGTTAAATCTCAGGCAGCAATATGTCCAGAAGCTGAGTTAAAACTTCCACTATTTAATCAATTATTTACGGGCAGTGAGTTTACTATTACTAAAGCCCCGAATCAACCAATAGGAGAATTAAAAGCAGACTCTTTTAATGAAAGGTATTTTATTTTAGATGGATATGAGACAAATACTGATAGCATAAAGAATTTAGAAGGTATAAAAATTACTATTGTGGAAGATAGTACTCCTATGACTACCTCAGGAAGTCAGAAATTTTCGGCAAGAGCTGGAGAGGCAGAGGAAGTATTTAGAGTGGCGTATTCTGGAAAAACGTCTCTTAGTACGGCTGCTACTAACTTAGTTAGAGGTAATTTTGGAACATATATTGGTGTAGAGGACTACTCTGGATATAATGATTTAATAAATATAAGAATATCAGAATACAATGAGTCTAGAATGGATAAATACTTTGAGATTAGATACTCAGACGAAGCTCCGTTTATGGCAATTAGTGATAGGATAGATATTTCCGATATAGACTATGGATTTAATACCCTATGTTATAGAGGAGATTGTTACATAGGTAATTTTACCCATAGAATGCATAGGAATTTTCAAGACCCAGAATCTCCTATTAATAGTGACATAGTTGATGAAACTACATGAAAAGAACATTATAGTATAGATAATAAAGAGGAGAATGAAAATGTTAACAGAGGCGACGTAAATGCAGTTAATATAGGACATTGAGTAACTTTTAAATGTATGTCAAATATTAATCTATCCCTAAGAGATATTGACAACTCTAACTTTAATGAGTTTGGGATAACAGGTAGACCTAGAGCATTTCATCCTCTATATGAAATAAGTTGGTCTGGAGAATCTAAGATTCCAGAGTCGGCAGTATATAATGCGGGTCAAAATAATACATTATCCTATAGATATAACTACTTAGTTCCTAATGTTCCTTATTTAAAAAATGAATTTGACAACAGAATATTATACTCAGATATATTCGTTAATGATGCTTTTAAAAACGGGTATAGAGTATTTAAATCCACTCAGTATCAAGACTACTCCAGAGAGCATGGTTCGATAGTGAGTCTTAAATCTTTCTCTGGAAATATATTATGTGTATTCGAACATGGAGTAGCCTTAATTCCAGTAAATGAACGAGTAGTATCTGGAGAAGGTGCTGGAGGTCCAGCTTTCATTAATACAGCTAATGTACTTCCATTAAATCCTAGAATGTTATCTACCAATTATGGAAGTATGTGACCAGAAAGTGTTATACTTACTCCAAACTTTATGTATGGAGTAGATACTGTTGCAAAGAAAATATGAAGAACTAATGGAGAGACTTTTGAAGTGATTTCTGACTTTAAAATACAAAAGTATTTAAATGACAATATCACTTTAAAAGAAAGAGAGAAGACGCCAATCATAGGTATAAGAAATGTAAAAACTCATTATAACGCCTATAAACAAGATGTAATGTTCACATTCTACGATAATTTATATGGAATAGAGGAGAATGTATGAAATATATGTTTTAGCGAAGTATTAGGAAAATGGATAACTCAATACTCTTGAGTTCCCTCTTACTCTGGAAATATAGATAATATATTCTTTAGTTTCGATAGGGATACTTCTAAGGCTATTGCTAAACTAGGTATGACTGGCGAACAGTACTCTATAAGTAGTATAGACTCAGAAATGTCAGGAGACGGAATTGTATTAGACAATATTATGATACAATCTCCCGGACTTGTTGGAAACCTAAATGTTATTAATAGAGTTTTAAAAGATAACATTTTAAATACCTCTACTAAAATAGATTCTACACTGCTCTTTACATTTTCTTTGCAGAAGAATATATTTTCTAAATATTTTTATATAGAGAATAACAAATTGTATGCTAAAGAAGACTATCCAAGAGATAAGGTAATATATCTAGACATCTACTGTGATTTAAACTCAGAAGAAATTTCTAAAGATCCAAATCTGTCCCAACATTTAAATGGATGGAAGGAATACATAACTGTAAATAGAGGTCAATTTAGCGATACTATAGCTGTAGTAGATTCTAATTTTGCTAATGCTACAGACGAATCAGGAAGATTGATTAACCTTACTACAGACTTCTGAAAACATGGTAAAGCTGGAATCATAGATATTCAGGAAAAATTAAAACCTTGTTTCTGGTATGGAAAACAGCATCCATTTGAATTTGAGTTTATAGTAAATGACAATCCCGGAATACATAAGATATTTGAAAATTTAAATATAATATCTAATAAGGCTAAGCCAGAATCTTTCCATTATCAAATAGTTGGAGAAGTATATGGGTTTAATAAGGATAAGCCTAATATATATTATAGACAGGAGGCTACAAAAGAATTGTACCAAAATTTAGGCTCAGATATTATATTTAATAGGGATTATGCTAATACTAAATTAGATCAACAAGCTCCTTCTACTCTATTCCCGTGGTATTATGAGAGAATTGACACCTTTGATAAAATTTACGACAGCTATCAACAAAAGCAGTCGGCATTTAATAAAGATTATCAAAATATGACAGGAACAGAAGTAGTCTATGACGATAACTTGGGAGAGTACTCTTTAGTTACCCACTGTAAAGGAGCTGATTTAAAAGAAGTAGGAAGACTAAGAGGTAATATGCAATACAAGGAAGATATATGAGAAGTTGAAATACGTCCTATAAACTATGTTCAGAAAAATGAATCTAAATGAAATAAAGTTCCACAGATTATATTAAATAATATTCCAAACGATATAGAAAAGGATGAAATAAGCTCGGATGATCTTCCTAGTGAATATGATATTACTGATGTAACCTTACCTTTAGATGGTTGAACTGCTAGAAAAGAAACTAGAATTAGAGATAAATATATTAGAATTAAAGTTAGATACAGTGGAGAAGATAAAGCTATAATATCAGCTTTAAGAACTATATATTCTATAAGTTATGCATAAAATTAAAAAACTACAGGGGGGAGGATATACTCTCCCCAATATACTTTCTGGCAATCCAGCTCAAACTGCTTACACTATTCCAGCTCAATTAGATTTTTCTAGTCAATTCAAAAACTACAGCCAGGGAGTATTAAATAACATAAATAGGAAATCTTCTTATCTAAATAATACCATTCCAGGTTTACCTACTCCAGAGCAAGTTCAAGCTCAAGTAGATTCCTTTGGAAAAACATCTACTACAGCTGATTCTAATAAACTTGGAAATCTAAGTGGGTTTTTAAAGAAGAGTGGGGCTGGACTACTTAATTCTGGAACAAACGTTGCCACTGGAATGATAAAATCTCTAACACCCCAAGCGGAGGATAAAGGAAGCCAAATAGCTGGACAGGCTATGAATACTATTGGGGATATAGCATCCTCATTTGGGCCTGTAGGTAGTATAGTCGGAGCTGGAGCTAAAGTCTTAGGTACTTTATTTACTTCTATAGGTCCCAATGTAAAGGGTAATACCTCTAAAGAACTAACAGACAGTTCTTCATCATATGGAGGGTTAGATAAATTGGATTCCAAAAAATTTGGACTATTCGGCATAGGAGCAGGAAAAAGATATGCTAAAAAGGTAGCAGAAAGAGAGCAACAAAGAATAAAATCAGAAGGCATACTTAAATCAGCACAAACAGATCAGGAAGCAGCAGTTGGATCTATTCAAAATTTAGCAAATAGGTATAACCTAAATATGTCTGGAGGTTGACAGCAAAATAACGGAATTAGATTTGGAAAATCAGGAACCAAAGTGTCTTACGATTTATCATTTGCTCATAAAGTCCTTAACCATTTAAAAGAAGACACTCCAGAAAAATTTGAAAAAGGAGGTAAAGTTAATATAATTCCTGAAGGCGCTTTACATGCTAGAAAGCATAATATAGATACTCCAGAATTAGATGGAAAAATAACAAAAAAAGGTATCCCAGTAATCGTAGAAGGGGAAAATGGAATAAAACAAGTTGCTGAAATAGAGAAGAATGAAATTATCTTTACAAAGGAGATTACTGAAAAATTAGAAGAACTTAGAGACAAATATTCTGATGATGAATCTTCATCTAAAGAAAAAGACGCAATAGCTATAGAAGCAGGAAAATTACTAGTTCAAGAGATATTATATAATACACAGGATAATACAGGACTTTTAAATGAGGTAGAGTAATGAAAATAGAAATAGGAGACAAAGAATATAACGTAAGACTAGTAGAATCTGAAGAGGACAAGTTAAAAGGTCTACAGGGTGTTTCTAAGTTAGAGGATGATGAAGGAATGTTATTTATATACGATGAACCTAGAACAGTAGGATTCTGAATGAAGGACACACTTATTCCTCTAGATATTATCTTTATAGATCAGGACGGAGAGGTCATTTCTATATATCAAGGTGAGCCTGGAAATTTAGATATAGCTAAAGAAGATAACGTTAAATACGTTTTAGAAGTTAACGTAAACTCCGGAATAGAAGAAGGAGACGAATTAGAATTAGATAGTGATGATTCTAACCTGAAGGTTATAGCTCCAGATGGGTCTATACAATATGAGTTAGAAAATGGAGCTAGAATATTCAGTAGAAAGAATACTGTAGCTCTAATAAAAATGGCTAAAAAGGCAGATGCATCTAAGGATGATAAACACTTTAGAGCCTTAGGAAAAAAGATGTTTAAATTTCTAGATATACAAGATTCAAACGAACCTGAGTACGTAGACTCTCCAGAAAACAAAAAAGATTAGTAATAGTCTATATAAAATTGATTTCCTTTAAAATTATAAAAATATTTTTAAATATGCAACTATTGTTGTAAATTTGCATATTTACTAGATGAAACTAAATAATTAATTAATTGTTAAGTATATGAAAATTAAAACAAATGTACAATTTTTACAGGAAGGTGGACCGATGGGAGCACAAACAAACGATACTAGTGCAGCTCCTGCTGGAAATACGGCTGAAGGCGGAAACACACCTCAAGGAGAAGATGATGCTCTACTAATGTTAGCACAAATGGCTGCTCAAGCATTGCAGAATAATGACGGACAAATGGCATTAGAAGTGTGTCAAGGTTTCCTACAGTTAGTTCAACAGATGGCTGGAGAAGCTGGTGGACCTGAAACTGCTCCACAGGGGGAACCAGTCTATAGAAAAGGCGGAAAATTTGTTGGTAGAATTAAAAACTAGTCCTAAAATTTAATAGGGAGCATATAGAAGGTAATCTGTATGTTCCCTTTTTGTTATATAAAAATGTCACAAGCAATATTAAAATTAGCTAACGGTGATAAGGTTGATTCTAATAAACTTAAAGAAAATCCAGTAATTTGGGGTTCTAATCAATATAAATACTCTGATTTTGAAAATGCAGTTATGAATAATAACTTTGATTCTTACCTACAAAAACAAGGCATAGAGGGTAAGGATGCAGAAGAAATACGAGGATACTTGAACTCTTATTTACAGGGATTTAAAGAAGGAAAAATTAGAAGAAATGTAGACGGAACATATGCTGTTTCGGATGAGTCACTTATCACAGATAGTAATCCAGCTAGAAGAGGCTTATTTGGAAAAATAAGAGGAGACAAGAAGAGAATAGCTTTAGCATATTTTAATAATGTATTTAATTCATTATCTCCACATAACAGTAGTCAAGAAGATATTCCTAATACTGCAAAGCAATCTTTTACTTACGGATATGGAAAACAACTTAGAAAAAATATATTTAAAGATAATAATGAATCAGATGCAGAAAAAGAAATTTGGTATGCAAATGAAAATAAATGAGATACTGCTTTAAATGCTTTAAACAATTATAGAGAATCTCTAACTGGAGATTATGATTTTTCATCAACTTCATTTAAAGATAAAAATGAATACTTAAATGCTCTTGCTGAAGTTGAGGCGGCTTTGAAATCTAAGAACTTAGATTCTTTAAAACAATCTTTGTACAATGCTGGAGAAGCTGACTTATATTCATTATTTATGAACAAAGCTGATTACGATTATTCTAGAATGACACCAGAGCAAAGACAAGCAGCTGAAGAGCAGGCTCGTATTAAAACTCAACAATTGGAGGATGAATTAGGAGAAATGACAGAATCTGAACGTATAGCAGAAGAAGATTCTCCAGAACATTTAGCCAAAATGGAGGAATTAGAACGTAAACAAGCTGAGGAAGCAGCTAAAAAAGAAGAAACTAAAGCCACTATTAGAGACTTATTTAGAGAATCTTCAGCATCTGGAATATCTGAACCTTGAACTCCAAATCACAAAAACATTCAAATCAGACCGCCTCTTAAAATAGGTAATTGAGTAATTCCAGGACAACCTATAATAGAAAAGGGTAGTCTTCAGGATAAGAGAATTGAAGCAACTAATGCTGTAGCTAATAAGATAAAGGACTTGTTTATAGACTTTTTTATTAAAAAACAAGAAAAGCCTAGTTATTATTATAAAAATGGAGGAATTGTGAAAGCTCAGAGTGGAGCAGCTTTATATAATCCAGCCGCTAAAAGTATTAGAAATACTTCTATGAATTCTTCTTATAATAGAGATAGAGACTTGTTGAAATCAGAAGAAACACTAAATTATCTTAGAAGTCTAAATAGAGATAATTATACGCAGTTTAATGGGTATGAAGATCTCTACGATAATAATTATACAAGCACTTATGGAGAAGGAAGTTTGAATAACTGGGGAACACAATCTCTAAGCAATATAAAGTTCGATCCCAAAACTAAAAGAATGCAATTTGTATGAAACTCTAGAGGTCTTAATAATCCCATATTCAAAGGATTTACTGGAGTTGGAAATAGCGGAGATAGACCAAACCTGGGAGAAGATGGAAGATTCGGAAATATGACTATACAAAGAACTTTAGGTAGAGGAATATCTGATGAAATAGCTCAACTATACAATACAGAGCTTAATAAAAATGGGTTGAAGTTTTATAAAGCAACTCATGGAGGATGGAGAATAAGACCAATGGCTCAGCAACCATCTAAAGAGAACATTCAGCCAAATTTGGATAATTCTTCTTTAAATGGTTCAACTTCTGAAACGTTTTCGAAAATTAAAGATATTTCTGGAAATGAAATAAATCCATCTAAACTTCCTAACATAAGACTATCTTCAGAAAATATAGGCGATTTAAGATTTGGACTCACTCAATGGTTCAATAATAGACAAAAGTATAACCCACAAATTGCTCTAACTGACGCTCCCACACTATATTCTAAGGTTCAATATAATCTCCCTATGGAGATGTTTTATCAAAATGCAGCTAATAAGTTTAGAAGACTTGGAGCTAGAGCTGCTACAAGTGATTCAGTTAGAAACTTTGCACAACAACTAGAGGCTGAATCCGCTGCAGTAGGTCAGGAAGAAAGAGGGAGATTAGCCAATTTGGATACCTATAATACAACTTCCCAGAGGGCACAAGAAGTTCAAAATACCAATACGCTATCTAGAATCCAAAACGCCAATCAAAATAAACTTAGAATGGCATCTGCTCAAGAGGCTAAAGCTGCTTTTGAAAGAGCTAAAGGTCTTAAGAGAGGTCAAAATTTGGCTAATTGGCTATTCGGTAAACAGCAAAGGCTGGAAGGGATTAATGAGTGGAATAGAAATCTAGATTTAGAAACGGCTAGAAATAAATGGAGCCAAATATATAATAATGAGCTATCTCCATATGAAATCCAACTAGCAAATGCTAAAACTCCAGAGGAGCAACTTAGAATAAGAAGAGCTATGACCGAGAAAGCCAGAGAAATAACAAATCGCGGCTATGAGGATATTATGGCT
>ERZ779671.1381-NODE-1381-length-10538-cov-2.516932_pt1 | contig 10538 bp, 10 predicted proteins | sample MGYA00511074_ERZ779671 | MGnify/ENA primary metagenome ERZ779671 (study PRJEB29588, sample SAMEA2158454) | human gut metagenome | biome: human gut; feature: human-associated habitat; material: faeces | place: Denmark | collected 2008/2010 ... | reverse complement strand
TCGATACCCCTGCGTGTCACAATTAATACTTAATTGTTTAGTTGTCTGCACTTGTTCAGCGCAGGATTTATATTATCATCAATGTTACAATATGTCAACACTAATTTCTAATTTTTTTACATTTTTCTGCGTTTCTTTAAAAAAAGTTCTGCAATCCCCATATCTTCAGGAGTTGTGACCTTTATATTTTCATACGAGCCCTCTATGAGCTTTACTTTTGTGTCACTCCCATACTCTACTATCATTGCATCATCCGTAATTGCCGGCACATTTTTCCCATATGACATGTCACTAAACAGCTTATCATAGGACTGAGCCAGCAAATCATATTCAAAGCATTGCGGTGTCTGAATCTGCCACAGGCTTTTCCTGTCAGGAGTATTTGCTGAATATCCCAATTCATCTGACACCTTTATTGTGTCCTTTACAGGCATTCCTGCTACGCATGCTTTTTCTTTTTCAACCGTATGCATAGAACGAACTATTATTTCATTATCCACCAGAGGGCGTGCGCCGTCATGGATCAGCACATAGTCCGTGCCGTTTGCTGCTTTAAGCCCCTCATATACAGAGTTGTAGCGCTCTTTGCCCCCCTGCACTATTGCTTTCACCTTCTTAAAGCCATATTTTTCAATTATCGAATGTCTGAAATACTCAATATAATCCGCACTGCAGACTATGACTATTTCATCCACCGGACTATCCTCAAATGCTTTTATACTATAATAAATCACAGGCTGCCCCAAAAGCTCCATATACTGCTTTGGCATATTACTTTTCATCCGGCTTCCTGTACCGGCTGACAGTATGATTGCTGTGTATTTCTTCTTATCCATATTCTTTTATTTTCCTATCCATGATAAATCTGCACATTATGTTTGCACCCCGGTGTAACCGGAAGCAATTACAGAATCATTCACCAAGCTTTAGATTCGGAACCGCATTCAGATCAAGTCCGGACCTCTTACCTGCTATAAAATCATAGTATGCCGCCGCACCTATCATAGCAGCATTGTCTGTACACAGTATCGGTGACGGACGATAGAATTTAACACCCTTGCGCGCGCACATTTCCTCCATCGCATGACGGATAACACCATTAGAAGCAACGCCTCCCGCAATGGCAAATTTGTCCATTTTAAACTCATCTATGGCATTCTCAGCGTGTCCGACAAGCACATCTGTAACCGCCTGTTGGAACGATGCTGCCACGTCTGCCTGGTTTATTTCCAGTCCCTTCATCCTGCAGCCGTTTAAATAATTGAGTACTGCTGATTTAAGCCCGCTAAAGCTGAAATCATAAACTCCACCCACAATCTTTGCTCTCGGGAACTCTATGCTGTGCGGATCTCCCTCATGTGAAACCTTTTCTATCTTAGGACCGCCCGGATAGCCAAGTCCTATTGCTCTCGCTACCTTGTCAAAGGCCTCTCCTGCCGCATCATCCCTCGTACGTCCGAGGATCTCATATTTGCCGTAATCTACCACTCTCACCAGATGTGTGTGTCCTCCTGATACGACGAGTGCCAGAAATGGTGGCTCTAAGTCTTTATTTTCTATATAATTTGCGCTGATATGTCCCTCTATATGGTGCACTCCGACAAGAGGAATGTTTCTTGCGTATGCTATAGCCTTTGCTTCTGCCACGCCTACAAGCAGTGCTCCTACGAGCCCCGGACCATATGTTACGCCTATTGCGTCTATATCGTCGAGTGTCATCTGTGCATCTGAAAGTGCCTGCTCTATGACCTGATTAATTTTCTCAATATGCTTTCTGGAAGCTATCTCCGGTACTACCCCTCCATATAAAGTATGAAGAGCTATCTGCGATGAAATCACATTACTTCTCAGATCACGTCCATTTACTACAACTGCCGCCGCAGTCTCGTCGCATGAGCTTTCAATTGCAAGTATTTTAATTTCTTTTTTTGTTTCTGTATTTTCTGTCATTTTATTACACCAATCTTAATTATATTACTCTATTCTGTTTCCGTATCAGAATCTGCAGCAATCTTATAAAATGTAAGAATCCTCCAACAGCCTTCCTTATCCTGCCTGAGTACATATTCCTGATATGTCTTAGAATACGAGCTGCCCTCCTTCATGAAGTATGATGCCTTGACATATGCAATTTTACTACCATTATCGGTGACATATTTTACATCATTGCTGTCACACACTCCAGTCTGAGCAAGTGTAACGCCCTGGTCCTTGTAGCTTTGCGCATCTGCCGTGACAGACTGTTTGTAGGTATCCTTTGGATTGTTTGCTGCAAGCTCGTCATCAAAAAGCTTAAGCGCCTGGTCGGTGAGTGCATCAAGCTCTTCATCGCTATACTGCATACCATAGTAGCACTTCACAATCCTGTTATAAAGCTTCACCACCTCACGAGGTGTCTGCGGATAGTTCTTGTCGAGATCCTTAGTTGTTATTCTTTGTACCTCGGTCAGTACCTTTTCCTTTTGATTAGCCCTTTTAGACTTGTCGTTTACGACATAAAACGAACCACATATCGCAGCAATCAGCGCTATTGTTAAAATAACTATACCTGTTTTCTTCATATCGCCCCTCCTTAGTCCTCGTCAAACATGAGCTCCACACTCTTTGCATCTTTTCCAAGATATGCGTTTGCAAAAATATCCCTCACCTGTGGCATATAATCCTCTGCACGGACAAGTGACGGGGAAAAATGTGTAAGCCACAGCTCCTTCACGCCGGCTCTCTTTGCCATGTCTGCTGCCTCGTAAAAGGTCATATGCTTATACTGCTTTGCTTTTACTATCTTTTCCTTTTCAGCATACATACCCTCGCAGATAAAAAGGTCTGATCCCTCTGCTGCCTCCACTATGTGCTCAAGTGGCCTTGAGTCCGTACAATATGTTACCTTTATGCCCTTTCTTGCCGGTCCAAGCACCATATCCGGAGTATACACTCTGCCCTCAAATTCAACGGTATTGCCTTTCTGAAGAGGATTCCAAAGGCGCATCGGAATTTCTTTTTCCTTTGCTCTTTCCACGGAAAATCTGCCACTACGCTTTATCTCAACCGAATAGCCATAGCACAGCACCGCATGCTTTACGCGGAATGCATGTATATGATATCCGTTCATCTCAAAATATTCATCCTGCTCATTGAGCTCTATGCATTTTATCTCAAAAGGCAGCTCCGGCGCAATCGTCCGAAGTGCAGTGACAACCCTTGTAAGCCCCTTAGGTCCAATAATGGTAAGCGGCTCGGTGCGCTCCGCATTTCCCATAGTAAGCAGAAGCCCCGGCAATCCGCTGATATGGTCTGCATGAAAGTGGGTGATGCATAAAATATCTATCGGCTTGAAATTGATTCCGGCCTCCTTCATCGCAATCTGCGTTCCCTCACCGCAGTCAATAAGTATATTGCTGCCGTTATATTTTAGTGAAAGTGCCGTAAGCCATCTGTTTGGCAAAGGCATCATGCCTGCTGTTCCAAGTAAACACACGTCTAACATAAATTTTCCTCCGCAGTATAGGACATGATGACACCGTCCTCTACCGGATGCTCATATAGATTTTTTCTGATTCCAAGGTTTACAAACCCCATCTTCTGATACAGTGATATCGCAGCCTCATTAGTCACCCTGGCTTCGAGCACAATGCGCTCAACACCTGACTCTTTTGCCTTTTCCTGCAGGCATCTGATAAGATGTGCACCCACACCTTTTCCTCGTGCTGATTTTTTGACTGCTATATTGGTCAGCTCTCCCTCATCAAATGACACGTAGGTGCACTGATACCCCAGTATCTCGCCATCCTCCTGTGCCACAAGCATGATATTCTCCGGAAGCCTCATGGCATCCAAAAATCCCTGTCTGCTCCAGGGCTGTGTGAAGCTGTCTTTTTCTATCTGCGCCACCGAGTCTGCATCCTCCGGCTCCATGGGTCTTATTATCATATTCTAAAATCTCTCTCCTTTTCCTGTCTCTCTCTCTCCGCCTGTGATAATCTGAGATACTCAGGCTTATGGTCTGCTGCATTTTCTGCCCTGCCCTGCTCATAGAGCACCTGTCCAAGACATGCTACAGCCGATGCTCTTTGCTTATTGCACATGGCAGGCGCAAAGTCATAGTCCACCTTTACGTGCTCATTAATATAATCCCTGAACACATCCACTCCGTCTCCAAGGAAAATCACCCTGCGGCCGAGCTCATTGATTTGGTCAACTATCTCTTCTATCATCACTACGCACTGTGGCAAAATGGTATTCATCCTGCCATCAGTAAAATCATACAGCCCTGTATAGGTCTGCTGCCTTCTTGCATCCATAAGAGGACAGACAACATCTGCACTCCCCCACAGATTGTATGCAAGCGCATCTACAGTAGGCACAGAAACTATCTGCTTATCCAGTGCCATTGCAAGCCCCTTCGCCGTCGCAGAGCCTATACGAAGCCCTGTAAACGATCCAGGTCCTGCTGAGACCGCAATAAAATCTATTGTATTAAGGTCAAGCTCTGTCATCTTAGCCACCTCATCAAGCATCGGAAGAAGTGTCTGCGAATGTGTCTTTTTATAATTTATCGTGTATTCTCCTATCAGATTATCGTCCGATACGACAGCCACACTGGCCACAAGCCCTGAGCTGTCAAGCGCAAGTATCTTCATTATAAAACCTCTTTTATTGTTATTTTTCTATAGTCAAAGCCTTTTTCCAGGTCTTTTTCAATAGTAATCTCTTTTCTCTTCTTTGGGAGTATCTCCTCAATGAGATTTGCCCACTCTATCATCGTAAGCCCATCTCCGTAGAAATAATCCTCATAGCCTATTTCATCCATCTCCTCAATGTCACCAATCCTGTATACATCGAAATGATAAAACGGCAGCCTGCCCTCCTCGTACACCTGCACTATGGTAAATGTAGGGCTGTTTATCGGCTCTGTGATGCCAAGCCCCTCTGCTATGCCCTGCGTGAGCACTGTTTTACCCACTCCTAAATCACCCACAAGTGTACACACATCCCCGGGCTTTGCCTGCTGTCCAAGCGTAACCCCAAGTGCATGCGTATCATCTGCCGAAAAGCTTTCTATTACTGTTATATTTCCTTCACTACTCATATTACCAGCTTATACCCTTATCTATATCTTTTATCTTATATCTGTTTTTGTTTATTTGATTTTCAGTCTGTATTTCTCCAGTGTACTACCTGCCAGCTCCTTTAACGGCTCATAGCTGTCGCCCAGCTGCTCCTTTGAGAGAATGTATGCATTCTTCCTGTTGCTGAATATAAGTATCCTCTTATCATTTGCCACGAATCTGTACACCTGCTCCCACGGAAGCTGCGCCATCTCATCTCCCTGGCTTACATTTATGTGCTTTTCGTCTACCGCAAAATGCAGTGGCTTTGAGAAAACTTCATTTGTCTTCATAATCATCTTTACCCTGCCCTTGAGTGAAAACGGCACATATAGCAACACCAGAATACCAACTATAATATAAAGCACCACATACTCCGTATTGCCTTTTTGTGCGCTTAACACTGCTGCCGCAGCCAAGAGCACAGCAAACAGCAATGATATGACACCCTGACTGCCCTTGTACGCCTGCTCTATATTAAATGAATATAAATCTTTTTCTGTTACTTTTACATCAAATTCAAGCTTCATGTCCTGCTCCCAACTAAATATTTGGATTTATTATAACATTCCTTTTAAAAAAAGAAAAGAGCGCAATTGACTGCGCTCTTTATGTTTGTGACTAATATATATTGTGTCAGGTATTTTCTCTATCCTCTGCCCTTTAAAACCGGTGACAGTCTCTTGTATATAAGCACTGTGATAAGTGTTGATATAAGTCCCTTTACGATGGTAAACGGAACATTGAATATTAAAAGTGCCTGCCACAGCTTGCCTACTGATGGGAGAAGCTCACTGTAGGCACCAATGATTGCTTCCATTGGCATGAACTTTGTGTATGCAGGATACACGATAAACAGATTTGATGGAAAGCTGATGATTCCCATTACCACTGAACCGACTACAGCGCCGATTATTGCACCCTTTTTTGACTTATTTTTCTTGTAGATAAGTCCTGCTGTTGCTGTAAATACTGCTCCAAGAATAAAGTTTGAAAGCTCTCCTACCGTAAAGCTCTGTGTTACTGTACAGTGAAGCAGGTTCTTGATAAACTCTACAATCACTCCTGCTAACGGTCCATATGCAAATGCGCCGATAAGTGCAGGCAGATCTGAGAAATCAAACTTAATAAAGCCCGGCATGATTGGAATTGGAAACTCGAGGTACTGAAGTACAAATGCAAGTCCGCTTAACATTCCTGTGCCGACTAAAAGTCTGATGTTTACTTTTGATTTTGTGTTGTTTGTTGTTACGTCCATTTTACACTCCTTTGATGCTTAAGGAATCCTGAGGATATTGTGAGTGCAGCTATCTGAAATCTGAATAGCGGCTTTAAAAAATCCCGGAAGAAAATCTTCCGGGACTTAATATCACAGTGTAATGACACCTAATAATCTTCTCTCATCCAGACTATACTGTCGGCTTCGGAATCACACCGAATCATGCCTTGCGGCTCGTGGGCTGTACCACCGGTAGGGAATCGCACCCTGCCCTGAAGAATTCCTATTTTTTTTACAAACTTATGATATGCACTTTGAAGTGTTTTGTCAAGGTGTTTTTAATTATCAAGAATAATATTGTCAAAGAAATTATTTTTCTTGCCCTTTATGTAGTGTGGCTTTTTGTTTCTGTTGTTATTATTCTTGCTGCCTGTACTATTTCTATCGTTTCTGCTATTCCTGCCGCCGTTATTTCTATTACTTCTGTCAGCCTTGTTGGCAACACTGTCTTTGCCGCTGTGTTCTGACTTACCGGCCTTGTCTGTGCCCTGTCCGATTTTCATGGTAAGCTGGATGCGCTGCTTTTTGAGGTCAACGCTCATAACCTGCACATCTACTATGTCACCTACACTGACAGCCTCAAGCGGGTGCTTGATATAGCGGTCACATATCTCTGAGATATGCACAAGTCCGTCCTGGTGTACTCCTATATCCACGAAGCATCCGAAATCTATTACGTTTCTGACGGTTCCCTTTAATACCATACCCGGTGTGAGGTCCTTCATCTCAAGGACATCGCTTCTTAGAATTGGCTTTGGCATATCCTCACGCGGGTCTCTTGCCGGCTTTTCAAGCTCTTTTACGATGTCACGCAGTGTGATTTCACCAACTCCTGCCTCGTCTGCGAGCGCCTTGTAATCAGATACTTTCTTTGAGATTCCAACTACATTTCTGTTCTTTACATCCTCCATTGTGTAGCCAAGCTTTTCAAGCACTGCCTTTGTGGCATCATATGACTCAGGATGCACGCCTGTGGCATCAAGCGGGTTCTTTCCGTCTGAGATACGCATGAAGCCTGCACACTGTTCAAATGCCTTCGGTCCAAGCTTTGCTACCTTAAGAAGCTGAGAACGTGATGTGAATTTACCGTTTTCCTCTCTATAGTCCACAATGTTTTTGGCAATGGTCTTTGAGATGCCTGATATGTACTCAAGCAGTGAAACAGATGCTGTATTTAAATCTACACCAACCTTATTTACGCAGTCCTCTACAACTCCTCCGAGTGCCTCTGAGAGCTTTTTCTGGTTCATATCGTGCTGATACTGTCCGACTCCGATTGACTTTGGATCAATCTTTACAAGCTCAGCGAGCGGATCCTGAAGTCTACGCGCCATGGATGTGGCACTTCTTTGTCCCACATCAAAATTCGGAAACTCCTCCGTGGCAAGCTTGCTGGCTGAATATACTGACGCACCTGCTTCATTTACTATGATGTACTGCACCTTTACCGGAATTTCCTTTAACAGCTCGACAATCACCTGCTCTGACTCACGCGATGCTGTTCCGTTTCCGAGTGAGATAAGAGTGACATGATGCTTGTCTATGAGCTTTTTGATTACAGCCTTTGCCTCCTCGACCTTGTTCTGTGGTGCTGTCGGGTAGATTACTGTGGTATCGAGCACCTTTCCTGTAGGGTCTACGACAGAAATCTTGCAGCCTGTACGGAATGCCGGATCCCATCCAAGCACAACCTGTCCTGCAATTGGCGGCTGCATCAGAAGCTGCTCTAAGTTTTTTCCGAAAACTTTGATTGCTCCGTCTTCTGCCTTTTCCGTAAGGTCACTTCGAATCTCACGTTCGATTGCCGGTGCAATCAGACGCTTATAGCTGTCTTCGATTACTTCTTCCAAAACAGGTCTGGTTATGGCATTATCTTTGGTTATTACCTTTTTCTGTAAATACGGAATAATCTGTTCTTCCGGCACTTCTACTTTTACTGTCAGTATTTTCTCTGCCTCTCCACGGTTCAATGCCAGCGTACGATGTCCTGCCATTTTTGCAATCGGCTCATCAAAATCATAATACATTTCATAAACAGATTCTGTTTCCGGATCTTTGGCAGCAGATACAATCCGACCATGTTTTACGGTAAGGTCACGGATGCGGATACGATAATCTGCTTCATCGGAAATATGCTCTGCAATAATATCCCTGGCACCTTCTAACGCTTCCTCTGCAGTATGAACTTCTTTTTCTTCGTTGATATATTTTGCTGCTTCTTCTAAGATTGGAGTCTTAAGCATCTGAAGACTGATTACATTGGCCAGTGGCTCTAAGCCCTTCTCTTTGGCGATGGTTGCTCTGGTTCTGCGCTTCGGTCTGTATGGACGGTACAAATCATCTACGACTACCAGTGTCTGTGCTTCTTCTATCTGTTTCCGCAGTTCGTCCGTCAGCTTGCCCTGTTCTTCAATGCTGGCAATGACCTGTTCTTTCTTCTCTTCTAAGTTTCTAAGATAAGTCAGCCGGTCAAATAAGTTACGTAATATTTCATCATTTAATGCGCCGGTTGCTTCTTTTCGATACCGGGCAATAAAAGGAATGGTATTTCCTTCATCAATTAACTGAATTGCTGCCTGTGCCTGATTTTTTCTGATTCCAAGTTCTTCGGCAATTTTTTCTGTTATATCCATCTTGTATTTCCTTTCCTGTTGATGCGTTTGCGCTCATTATAGCATATCCGGCATTTCTGCAAAAGGGAAGATTTTGGGTTTTATTGTTTTTTCCGGCAGAAAATGGTATACTGGAGTTATTCACGATTTGAGGAGGTTTTTTATGGATTTTCAACAGCAGCCAAACGGCTATCAACCAAATCCCAATTATTCATATAATATGAACCAGACACCGCAACGTAATTACATGGACAAACGTTCCACCGGACTTGCCACCGCATCCATTGCTCTTGGCATTGTCTCCATTGTAACTTTCTGCTGTCTTTATGCAGCACTGCCTTGTGGGGCACTTGCCATTATTTTAGGACTTCTTTCCCGTGGCGGCGAGATGACTTTCTCCACCACCGGCAAAATCGGTATCGTCCTTGGAATTATCGGTCTTGTACTTACTATTGCACTTTATACTTTCGTCATTGTCATGATGTTTACCAACGCCGATTTCATCAACCAGATGTCCAACGGAAATACCGCTGATTATAACGAACTGATGCGGCAGTTTAATGAAATGAATCAGATGTACCAGTAAATATATGCAAAAGAAAAATGCCGGGAAACCAATTCTGATTTCCCGGCATTTTTCTTTTCTTATTTTTATACTGAAGCACTCCATGTACTGTACTGCGGATTCTGCTGTCGTGTTCCGTATGGGTCTGTCTGGTTTTCTGTCCGGTCTAATTCTCCTGTAATATCACGATAGAATGTCACCTGTGTCTGCGTATAGTATGGTCCAATCCACAGGAAGCCGATCCCAAATGAAAGGAGACCAAGGAAGGACCAGCCAAGGAAGCTTAACATGATATAGAAGTATCTTCCCTTGTTGCCCTGCATCAGTGCTTTACTTTCCCTCATTGCCTGCCGGATTCCCTTGGTATTATCCTCAAGTAATATTAAAAACAGCATGGAATATCTTAAGGAAAGAATAAATGCAATCACTTCTCCACCAATTCCCAGCACACACATAGCTACTACATAACCAATAAAGAATCCCTTTGTCACTGCCATGCTGCCGGAAATGGCTATCACATACATCCCAACGGATACTGCAATTGCCGGAAGCATCGGGACTAATACTACAACCATAAACAAAAGGTATGCCAGAATGTATTTATCCGGATGGTGGTTGAATCCATAGAACATATCGGTAAACTTATATGGCTGCTTTCTTCCCATTCGTAATGCAATCCGAAGAATTCCTATATTTAAAACAACACCAAGCAATGTCAGTATAAATGCTGCTACATAATAAATTGCCCACTCCATTTTTCCGGAATACGGAGTCAAATTCCAGGAAAAGAACATGGTCGGCAAAGTTACGATTAACTGCGATACTACCATGGCTCCCATTGGCAATCCATAATGTCCGGTAAGATTTTCTCTTGCTATACGTTTTATTTCTGCTGATTTTCTTTTCATCTATCTCATGCTCCTGTTTTTATTTTCTTGTGTCGATTCTGGCTCCGGTCAGATCTGCCGCATCCTGGC
>ERZ779671.1375-NODE-1375-length-10603-cov-1.781286_pt1 | contig 10603 bp, 9 predicted proteins | sample MGYA00511074_ERZ779671 | MGnify/ENA primary metagenome ERZ779671 (study PRJEB29588, sample SAMEA2158454) | human gut metagenome | biome: human gut; feature: human-associated habitat; material: faeces | place: Denmark | collected 2008/2010 ... | reverse complement strand
AGACGGCTATGAAACCTGTCTGTTCCTATACAGAGAGTTTGAGACTGAAATACTCCGTATGCTGATCCCTGCAACTACCGAGGACACCTCAACAGTACGAACAGAATCCTTTATTGCAGCCTTTATGCTTGGTATGAAGGAGTATTTCGGTAACGTAGATCATCTTCGTGTCGCTATAAGTGAAGTCCCTATCCCTGATGCCGATTACAGAAAGCAGTATCTTGTTATTTATGATTCCGTGCCCGGCGGTACTGGATACCTGAAACAGCTCATGAACAACGAAGGCTCTCTTACCACTATTTTTGAGAAAGCCCTCACAAAGCTAGAGCACTGCACTTGCGGTAACGATCAGCAAAAAGACGGCTGCTATCATTGCTTGTTTGCTTACAGGCAGAGCAATCAAATGGGTTCGATCTCACGAAAAACAGCCATGTCTATGCTTAAAAGCATTCTGTCAGGCAAGAACAATGTTGAGAAGATATCTAAGCTCGGCAATATTTCCGTCAATGCTTTGTTCGACAGTGAGCTTGAAAGAAGATTTATCGAAGCATTCAGTCAGCGAAACAGTGATACAAGAAAAATCGAAGTCAACAAAGATGTAGTAAATGATAAGCCCGGTTATATCCTGAAAATTGGCAACGTCACATGGGAAATCGAGCCACAGGTCTATCTTAGCGGAGCAGACGGCATCAGTGTTGACTCCAAGCCCGACTTCATTATACGTCCTGTCAGCAAAGAGATCGACCACCGTCCGGTAGCAGTATTTACCGATGGTTTTACCTTCCACAAGAGCATTGTTGCTGATGATACATTAAAACGAGCAGCAATTCTCCGCTCAGGCGATTACATTGTATGGTCGCTCAGCTATAAGGACATTCAGAGTGTATTTCAAAATATAGACGAATATGCGACAGAAACGCTCGATCCGCTGAGAATGCCTTCTGGCGCAAGCCTGTACAAGCCTACAGTTAATAATGTTGCCGGTGCTGACCGCATTTCACCTGATAAAACGTCTGCATTTGACCTTCTGCTTGATTACTTGTCAATGGAACAGGCTGAAACTGCGTTCAGGGCTCATGCTAATGCCTACGCTGTATCTCTTATGAATACAGCTACACTTATTGATAATGTTGCCTTCACTGAATGGCTTTCTGCTTTTGATGAAGTTAATTCACAGAGCAGATTTTCTTCTAATCAGTTTGCTTTCAGAGACACAATGTTCGGCAAATGGCAGCCAAGAACCAATAATCCTATGCTGAGTTTATATTCGGGCATAGCGGTTTCAAAGGCAAAAGCCGACAGAAATACGCCGTACACGGTCTTTGCTGTATTTGATGATAAGACTGACCCTGACAATGAGAAGTTTGAAATGGAGTGGAACGGCTTCTGGCATTTTGTCAATGTACTCCAGTTCAATCCGGAGTTCTCTTTTGTTACAAAGATAGGTCTTGAAAAGATGATCTATATGAAGCTCGATGAACCTGTAACTACTGTTACCGCGGTAACTGAACAGGCATCTGCTAACAGCGAGTGGGACGGTGTCCTTGAAGAGCTGTTCGATGAAATGGCAAAGAATATGGCACTCAAAGAAGCGAATGCTCCAATCCCTGATGAAATAGGCTATGAATTGGTCGATAACGATGGAGTTATAGCAGAAATCGAAATGGTTTGGCTTGATAGCAAAGTCGCTTATCTTACTGAAGATCAAATGGAATATGAAGAAATACTGTCTGAAAAGGGTTGGACAATAATAAACAACGATACTACGGTATCTAAAGATATGTTTGGAGGTGTAAACTGATGGAAAATCCCGCTACCGTAGCAATATCCTCGGACTTTCTGACGGCATTTTCAAAACTTCCGAGACAGATACAGGGAAAGGTCACTGAATTCATTAACAAATTCCGTATAAATCCGAAATTCCCCGGAATTAATCTTGAAAAACTGCCTTCGATAGATAAGAATATCCGTTCAGTACGAATTGATAACACTTATAGAGGAATCGTAAGCTATCAGGAAGAAAGCTCAGTTTATCTGCTGCTTTGGGTAGATCATCACGATGAAGCTTATGAATGGGCTAAAAGAAAGACTTGTCGTGTAAACAGCAAGACAGGTGCACTTCAGGTATTCGATGTTCAAAATGTAGAAGTAACCGAGGAAACTAAGGTATCAACCACAAGCACTCTTTTTGGCGGACTTACTAAAGATGTTATGATCGAACTTGGTGCGCCACAGGACCTTATTCCTTTCCTGAAAAGCATTCCTGATAAAGATACTTTTAATGCAAATAAAGACAAGCTCCCGTCAGATGTTTATGAAAACTTCTCATGGATAGCAGAAGGCTTTGATCCGAAAGAAATTATCGACATGATCAAGGCTGACACTTCTGATACAGAGCCTGATCAGGGAGAAACTGAAAAGTCTGAATCTCTGCTTGTTACAGAAGATTTCTCTGTTGCCTTGAAGAACTCAGAGAGTAAAAAGTCATTTGTAGTAATCGAAGGAGAAGAAGAACTCCGCAGGATCATGGCTGAACCTCTTGAAAAATGGCGTGTATTCCTGCATCCTACACAGAGAAAAATCGTCCAGAAGAATTATAAGGGGTCTGCAAGAATCCTCGGCGGTGCAGGAACAGGCAAAACTGTTGTTGCTATGCACAGAGCTAAGTATCTTGCTTCTAAGATCAACGATGACGAACGTATTCTGTTCACTACATTCACCGCTAACCTCGCAGAAGATATAAAGAGCAACCTTAGAAAAATCTGCACTCTTGAGGAACTTCATAAAATCGAGGTTATCAACATAGATGCCTGGGTTATGCGATTTTTAAGCGAAATAGGCTTTTCAGCGAAGATTGAATACGGTGAAGAAATCGACAAGTTATGGGATAGAGCTGTTGTGAACAGTCTCTCTGAACTTGATTTCCCGTGGTCATTCTATAAGGACGAGTGGAACCGTGTAGTAATTCCACAGGAAGCACTTTCTCTTGAGAAGTATGTCAAAGCTAAAAGAACAGGACGAGGCGTTCGGCTTGACCGCAAGAAAAGAATCGAGGTTTGGAAAGTATTTGATGCCTATCTCAGTTTGATGAAGGAAGAACAGATTCGAGACATAAACATGGCTATGTATGAATGCTCTAAGCTGTTCACAAGCAGTGGTACAAAGAATAAGTACGCTCATATAATCGTTGACGAAGGACAGGATTTCAGCGATAACGCTTTCAGACTTCTCAGGACGGTTGCAGGAGAAGAAAGGCCCAATGATATTTTCATTGTAGGTGATTCACATCAGAGAATTTATAACAACTATCCTACGCTTTCCAGATGCGGTATCAATGTTAGAGGAAGAAGCAGCATACTGAAAATTAACTATCGTACCACCGAGGAAACAAGGAGATATGCCTTTGCATTACTCAACGGCATTTCATTTGATGATCTGGACGATGGTGTTGATCTTGGTGATAAGTGTCGTTCCCTTGTTCATGGTGAAGCTCCTGTTGTAAAGTGCTTTGCAGATGCCAATGAGGAACTCTGCTATCTCAATGACTGCATATCCGACTTACAGGACAGATGTGTTCCTTTGAAGAATATATGCATTGTTGCAAGAACCAATCAGCTTGTAAAGGACTATTCCGCACAGCTTACCAAAATCGGATACAGCGTTTATCAAATTAAGCGTTCAAAGGCAGATGATCTGTCACATGACGGTATCAGAATAGCCACAATGCACCGTGTTAAGGGACTTGAATTCCAGTATGTATTCATCGTTTCTGCAAACAACCGCATAGTGCCTTTAGAGTCAGCAATCGACCAAAGTGATCCCATTGCCGAACGGGAAAGCTATACGGCTGAAAAATGCCTTCTCTACGTTGCTCTTACAAGAGCCCAGAAACGGGCGTATATTACTGCATACGGAAAAAAATCGGAGTTTATTATTTAATCCTGCTTCCGCAAAACTGGCATGAGTCACATCTTCCCTAAACCGCATAAATATGCTATAATAGAATCGAAAAAAGTGCTGAAAAAACAGCACCTGAAAGGTGAAGAGAAATGCGGAAAATCGAAATAGCAGCAAGCGATGAAAGGTTAATCACACCCAGCGGGTTGTCCCTGGTAGGACAGGTTCTCGGAAAATCAGATATGATCAGAAAAGCCAACAGAATGCGAACCGAAAAACGTTCCCAGCCACAGATCGGGACTGGAGATATTCTGCTCACAATGATTGGACTTCTGACAATTGGAAAATCAGATTTTGAAAACGTCAACGAATTTCATTCCGATGAGGAATTTTACACTCTATCCCTCGGACTCAGAAGCGGTATACCTAGTGAATCTTCTTTGAGAAATAGGCTGGACGCCATTGGAACTTCAATGAATACGCAGATCCTTGAGGGAAATATCAGTATGTTCCGGGAGTGCGGGTTCAAGCCGACTGCGCTGAATTGCGGCTGTGTTCCGGTTGATATTGATGTTTCACCGTTCGATAATTCCGGAAGTCATAAGAAGGGCGTTTCCAGGACTTACAAAAATGTTGACGGGTATGCGCCGATATTTGCATATATCGGAACCGAAGGATATCTGTGCAACGCTGAACTTCGCGAGGGCAGTCAGCATTGCCAGTGTGGAACACCAGAATTTCTCGTTGAAACAATATCTGCGGTAAAACAGATGACCGATAAACAACTTCTTTTTCGCATGGATTCAGGAAATGACGCTCTTGAGAATATGCTGATTCTGCATTGGTCAGATCCGCAGCTGAAATTCCTGATAAAGCATAATTTCAGGCGGGAAAACCGTTTTGAGATCGCTGAAAAACTGAAATCTGTCTGCCAGAACATAACTCACCCGCGTGAAGGAAAAACAGTTTACATCGGAAGCACATGGCGCGAAGTCGCAGCGAGAAAAGGCGATAAAATCACGGTCCGAATGGTTTATGAGATCACCGAAAGAACCATGTCCGCGGATGGTCAGCTGTTCGTGATTCCGGATGTAGAAATCAATATGTACTGGACCTCGCTGGATGTTTCGGATGAAGATGTTATCGAACTTTACCATAACCATGCGGTTTGTGAGCAATTCCACAGCGAAATAAAAACCGATATGGGAATTGAAAGATTGCCAAGCAGCAAATTTGAAACGAACGCTCTGATTCTGAAACTCGCGATGATCGCATACAACGTTCTCCGTATCATCGGCACGGAAGCGATGAAGAAACAAGATATGCCTGTTCGGCATGATTCAATTAACAGGCGGAGAATACGAACTATTATTGATAATCTGATTCTGATCGCCGGTCACCTCACTGTTCACGCCCGCAAACTAAGGCTTGCTCTGGGGAGAAGTAATGTATGGATTACAACTTTCCTCAGATTGGATGCTGCTTTTTGAGTTTTGCGGAATCAGGTTAATGAAAAGCGGAGTACCATTAGTGATACTCCGCCTTTTTATGCTTCTGACATAGATTTACCTCTTTCTTAAATAGTGAACAGACATTTCTCGCTTGAATGCAACTGTTTTAACCAGTCGGATTGCATTTTTTGCAGGGAACATACCCGCTTGCAACAGCGCCGTCAAAATCCTCGGTGTACGCCTTGTTCTTATCTTTCATCTGCTTGACCGCTGAACAGCTGGGGTGGTGTATCTTCTTTGTGTTGGTGTTCAGAATGTACTGCGTTCCTATCGGCTGAACTTCCTCAGCGGTCGTCTGAATGGTAGTCTGTACGGTTGGCTGGGTAGTTGCGGCAATAGTTTGTACCGGCGGCTGATATACACTCGGCTGTTTATCAACGCTGATGTTCTTTCCGTCAGAGGTGAACACAATCGTGCCTTGCAGGTCGGTACGGAAAACCTCGATGTTTCGGCTGTTCAGGCGTTCCAGCACCTCGTCAGTGGGGTGTCCGTATTTGTTGCCCATTCCGCAGCTTATCACGGCGTAGGTAGGGTCAACTTTTTTGAGGAAATTAGCAGACGACGAGGTAGCAGAGCCATGGTGTCCGACTTTCAAAACATCGCATTTAATGTTAGTCCAGATGTCATCTTCCTCGGATTTTTCAGCGTCTCCGGTGAAAAGAAATTTGTTCTCGCCGTATGTCAGCTTGATTACCACGGAACTGTTGTTGCTGTCATCGCCGAGAGTTTTCGGAGCGACTACCTCCACCAGAAGCTCCGGCTCATCAAGGATAACCGAGCCAGCCATGACTTCATGAACTGCCGCGCCGCTGTTCTCGACTGCGTCTAACATACGTTCGTATGTCTGCGTTGTCGTTGTGAACGAGGTAGCATAGAAATTTCTGATATTGAACGTGTTGAGTACGTCCGCCACTCCTCCGATGTGGTCGGCGTGAGGGTGGGTAGCTACAACATAATCCAACGTATCATAACCCTGACCATATATGTAGGTTACAATGCTGTCGCCGTACTCGCTTTCGCCTGCGTCAATGAGCATGGTTTCTTTGTTCGGAAGCTCAATAAAACAGCTGTCGCCCTGTCCAACGTCAAGGAAATGCACTTTGAGTTCCTGATATTCTGACGGTTCCGGAGCAGGCACTGTGACTATCGTTTCGGTTGCTGAGGTGACGTTTGTGACTTCTGTTGTCGGAACAGCCGAAGTTTCCTCGGGTATCTCGGATGACGGAATTATTGGCTCAACTGACGGCTCGGTCGAGATTTCGGGCGTAGAAGATGTTGTAAAAACCAGACTGCCGTCAGAAGCCTCGATTTCCGAATAGTTCACATCTGCCGCAGATTCTCCGGATCCGCAGGCAGTAAGCGAAAGAATTGCCGCTAATATTACTGAAAAAGAAAATAATTTGTGTTTCATTGTGTATTCCTCCTGTTTTTGTTTATTATAACACCTTGTGAATGCGAAAATTGTTGCTTTTAGGGAGCAGAATAATGTTTGTAGGTTTCTGTATCAATAAGTACACAGTTTCGCTTGATAATCAATTTCCCGTCTTGTAAGATATCAATTCTAATATTTAACCACATTATAGCATATTATATCTCGCATTTCAATATTAATTACGGAATTGTTCACACATAAAACGCTATCGTGTAGGATAAAATATATCACAGAGGTGATATTGAATGACGGAAAAGGAGTTCTCGCTGCGTCTGGCGCAGCTCCGTGGCGAAAAGGGAGTATCGGCAAGGGACATGAGCCTGTCCATCGGACAGAATGCCAGCTACATCAATAATATTGAAAATGGCAAGGCACTGCCGTCCATGACGGGATTTTTCTATATATGCGAATACCTGAACATCACTCCCGGCGAGTTTTTCGACGCGGAAAACAAGAATCCGGAAAAGATTCAGGAAGTGGTCGAGAACCTTAAAAAGCTGGACAGCGAACAGCTCGACAACATCTCAGCAATCATACGGGACCTTGCAAAATAGCAAAAGGCGCGGCTTTACATAGCTGCGCCTTTTCATATTCACTTGATTCCGAGCAGATTGTTGATGGTCACGTTAAAGCACCTGCTTAATGCTATAATTTCTATGTCAGTCACAAATCTCTCGCCGGATTCTATACGCTGGACTGCATTTTTATTGATATCCAGACCTACGACCTGCAATCTGTCTGAAAGCTCGCGCTGTGAGATTTGGAGCGCCTTGCGGAGTTCTTTTACTCTCAGTCCCGATATGTTGTTGCGTCCGTCTGCGGTTCTTGCCTTGAACATTTGTATTCCTCCTTTGTTACTCCTGGTGTGGATTTGTTTCACTAATGCCTGATGTTGGAAATTCAGAGATTCCTTCGACTATTATTTCATTTCCCCTTTTTTGAATCTAAAATGCCGTCTATGTACCCGATAAGACGATTCTGCTCCTCAACATTTAATAGAGTAAGCTGCTTATTGATACAGTCTCTTGCCGTTTCTTTTGTATTAATATCGCCAGAATTGATAGTATCCGTTCCAAGAAGATAATCAACTGAGACATTAAAAAAATCGGCAAATAATTTTGCAGTTGATGTTGGTATCTCACGACGATCATTTTCGTATAAACTTATCATTGACCGGTCGATAGAAATTGCCTCCGCAAGCTCTCGCTGGGAAAGACATCTCTGCATTCGTAGCTTTTTTAGTCTGGTGTTGTCCCCCACAAGCTGTCACCTCCGCATATCAGTATAGAGCAAAAGGTGATTTTATTCAATAGAAAACAAGAAATTGCAACAAATTGTGACACATTGAAACGGTTTGTTGCAGATGTCAACACATTGTGGCATGATAATGTGCTATAATTATTTCAGGAAACATCTTACACTTTTACGGAAGAGAATTCCATTTAACTATGACAAGAAATAATACCAAAGCCCTTAGTGTGAGATATATTTCCGACCAGTTCATTGACAATTCAATAGCAGAGCGATAACAAATCCATCGACCGCAGCGCCTGATTGTGCGAAGATATGCCTGTATTGATTCCGAAGGGTTATTCATTATCCGTGACCACCTATTTTTTGCGCGAGAATAACAATAACTCCGACAGTCTGCCAATATCAATTCAAAGCGTAAACGCATACGCAGAGATAAGGTTCGAGCGCGAAAGGATGAACGCTGCAAAGATGGTATAATGATACTTCCGGCGACGGCTATGCCACAGGAATGGCTAGAGGTGAAACTCCTATGTTCGGGTGCGGACTACCCGATAATCGCTCTGAGCAATACACATCAATAATGCAAACGGCTCACGCCGCAAGACATGAGCCGTTTGCTTATATATCGGCTTTATCAGCCGTCCAAAATTAGTATCATGAAAGGAGATGATTTGCCAGATGGTAATGAGTGCGAGCGAAAAAACGAAGTTCATTAACACTTTCTGCGAAATGCTCTCGGAATTCATTAAGACTCCGGAAGAAATTGAAAAGGCAAAAGCAGAAATTGAATTAAAGAATGATACTGAAATGCTGACAATAAAAGAGTGTTCCGTTATCATGCGTGTTTCAGAGCGTACTATACGAATGCTTGTCAAACAGAATGCTATTGGCAGCACAAGAGCCGGCTCCGGTTCCTGTGGAAAGCTGCTTATTCCACGAAGCGCGTTACTCAGATACATAGACACATTATAGCAGGTTTGAAAAAGTTTATAAAAATATGCGAAAAGGCTTGACATTTCAGCGCTTTAAAGTTATAATGTTATACGCAGTAGTATGTCATGCCAGCAAACCAGATAATGTTGTCCGCTGAATTAGGAGGATTCAGAACAACATGGCTTCAGTAAGAAAACGCGGCTCATCCTACCAAATCCGTGTCAGCTGCGGATTGAGGGTAGACGGCAGTCAGGTCATACAAACAAGAACATGGAAACCTGACCCGAATTTGACCGAAAGGCAGGTCGAAAAGGAACTTGCAAAACAGATTATGCTTTTTGAGGATCAATGCTTTAAAGGTCACGTCACAGCAAACATCAAATTTGAAACATTCGCGGAGCGTTGGTTCGAGGAATATGCAAGGCTCAATCTCCGTTCGACCACGTTTGTAAGAATGCGGCAGCTCACGCAGAGAGTTTACCCCGCAATTGGGTATCTCCGCATGGACAAAATAACGGCAAGGCATATACAACAATTCATTACCGATATGGCTTTCAATGGTAAAAGTCAGGTGACAGGCAAACCATTATCCCGAAAGACCGTTGTACACCATCTCAGCTTCATTTCTGACATTTTTGAGTATGCTATGAAAATGGATATGCTCATTGACAATCCTTGCAGGAGGGTGACCATTCCCAAAGGCGAAGTCGAGGAAAAAGACATTTACACACGCGAGGAAGCAGACGAGATAGTGAAACTCCTCATAAACGAACCTATGAAATACAGGGTGTTCATAATTCTGGCGCTTTGTACAGGGTTCAGACGCGGGGAACTTCTGGGATTAGAGTGGAAAGATATTGATTGGGACAATGACCTGATCAAAATCCGCAGAACAAGCAACTACACAGCCGAAAAAGGTATCTATACGGATACCACCAAGACCAGGCGCTCAAAACGAGTGTTAAAGGTCCAGCCGGAACTCATTACCCTTTTGAAACTCTATAAGGAAGAGCAGGACAGAGAGAGGGAAAAAATCGGCAGCAAGTGGATAGACCACGACCGTCTTTTTGTAAAATGGAACGGTCTGCCTATGAACAACAATACCCCTTATGGCTGGTTCAGAGAATTCTGCGAGAAAAACGAGATCCGTTTCTGCGATATACATTCAATGAGGCACTACAATGCTTCGGCGCTGATAGCAGCAGGAGTGGACATCGTGACCGTATCCGGAATGCTTGGGCATTCTACGGTCAGCACAACGGCAAATATCTATTGCCACGCTATGCAGGAAGCAAAGGCGAAAGCCAATGCCGCAGTTGCAAGCTCACTTGACATGACAGCGATCTCAAGCGAAAGCAAAAAAACAGCGACTTAAGTGCTCTGCACCCAAATCGCTCGTAAACAGCAAACGCCTACATAATGTGTGATCCGATCGTGGTTCAATAACATTGGACACGCATTGGACAAACGTATTTTTCCGTAAAAAGCAAAACTCCCAAACAGCTTAATAAAGCCATTCGGGAGAATGTGGTGTGGTGACCCGTACGGGAATCGAACCCATGATTCAGCCTTGAGA
>ERZ779671.1368-NODE-1368-length-10642-cov-1.921696_pt1 | contig 10642 bp, 9 predicted proteins | sample MGYA00511074_ERZ779671 | MGnify/ENA primary metagenome ERZ779671 (study PRJEB29588, sample SAMEA2158454) | human gut metagenome | biome: human gut; feature: human-associated habitat; material: faeces | place: Denmark | collected 2008/2010 ... | reverse complement strand
GAACTGACTTACGATAAGGTCAATACATTGATCGGCAAGGTGATTCCGGTTGAAACGGTCAAGAGCATTCTGGAAAGCTTGGAAATGAAGATCGTTTCCGAAACTGCCGAAGGTTTGGTGATAGATGTGCCTGTATATCGTATTGATGTACAGCGCGATGTCGACGTGATCGAGGATATTCTCCGTATTTACGGATATAATAATGTGGAATTCAGTGACAATGTAAAGTCTAATCTGAGCTATCAGACTCCGACTGACCGCAGTTATAAATTGCAGAACCTGATTTCCGAACAACTTTGCGGTTGCGGTTTCAACGAGATCCTGAATAACTCGCTGACACGCTCGGCCTACTATGATAATCTTTCCACTTACCCGGTTTCTCACTGTGTGATGTTGATGAATCCGTTGAGCGCAGATCTGAATTGCATGCGCCAGACGTTGTTGTTCGGAGGCTTGGAAAGTGTCGAACATAATGCGAAACGCAAAAATGGCAATATCCGCTTCTTCGAATTCGGAAATTGCTATGATTACAATATCGACCATAAGAAGGAAGATGAAACATTGGCCGAATTCTCGGAAGATTATCGTTTGGGCTTGTGGGTAAGCGGCAGCCGTGTGGATAACAACTGGGCGCATCCGAATGAAAAGTCTTCTGTTTATGAATTGAAGGCATATGTGGAAAACATCTTGGTTCGTCTCGGTGTGAATTTGCAGAAGGTCATTTTTGGTAATCTGGCTAACGATATCTATTCGGCAGGTTTGAGTATTACGACTTCGTCCGGGCGCCAGTTAGGTACGATGGGTATCGTCAGCCCGAAGATCTGTAAGGAATTGGATATTGAAACGGATGTCTATTATGCGGAACTTTCCTGGACATTGTTGATGAAGGAAATCAAGAAGAGCAAGGTTACCTTCTCTGAAATTTCCAAGTTCCCGGCAGTGAAACGAGATCTAGCCCTGTTGTTAGAGAAGAATGTTCAATTTGCCGAAATAGAAAAGATCGCAACGGAAAGTGAACGTAAACTGTTGAAAGACGTTGCTTTGTTTGATGTATACGAAGGAAAGAATCTGCCGGCTGGCAAGAAATCATATGCCGTCAGCTTCTATTTGCAGGATGAAGGAAAGACTTTGAATGATAAGCAGATCGATGCTATCATGAAAAAGATCCAGACAAATTTGGAACAGAAGTTAGGTGCACAATTGAGAGGATAAAAAACATAAATCATAAATCATAAGATCATAAATTATGGGAAGAGCGTTTGAGTTTCGTAAAGCGAGAAAGTTTAAGCGTTGGGGTAATATGGCCCGTGTATTTACTAAGTTGGGTAAAGAAATTACGATAGCTGCAAAACAAGGTGGACCGGAACCTGAAAACAATCCGCGTTTGCGTGTATTGATGCAGACTGCTAAAAAAGAGAACATGCCGAAAGATAATGTCGAACGTGCTATCAAGCGGGCTGTCTCTAAGGATTTTACCGATTATAAAGAAATGAACTACGAGGGATATGGTCCTTTCGGTATTGCTATTTTTGTGGAAACTGCGACAGACAATACGACTCGTACTGTAGCAAATGTACGTAGTTATTTCAACAAAAACGGTGGTTCTTTGGGTACATCCGGCAGTTTGGAGTTCCTGTTCGAGCATAAATGTGTTTTCCATATTGCGAAAAAGGATGGCATGTCGTTGGAAGATCTTGAGTTGGAGCTGATAGACTATGGAGTCGATGAAGTGGATGAAGATGAAGACGAAGTGGTTCTCTATGGTGAATTTGCCCAGAATTCGGCTATTCAGAAATATCTGGAAGAGAATGGATATGAAATCACCAGTAGCGAATTTGTCCGTATTCCGAACGATGTGAAAGAAGTGACTCCCGAGCAGCGTGAATCGATTGAAAAATTGATTGAAAAGTTGGAAGAGGACGAAGACGTTCAGAATGTGTTCCACAATATGAAGGAAGACGAAAACGGAGACGAAGAATAAGTTCGTATTTGTTATAGAATAAAAAAGAGAGTACAAGGACTATAACCTTGTACTCTCTTTTTTATTCTATATCAGTATTTATATCAAAAAATCTTCTTTTCTTTGCTGTACTTTATTTCAATACAAATACATTTTTTAGTGGTTATGAAAGGTTTTAGAACTCTACTTTGTGTTATTTCGTTAGCCTTATCAGGCGTAATTGTGAGTGATGTTATGGCCCAGAAAGAATTGGGTGTGTTTAATTCTTTGGCAGTAGGTGTGGGCGTCGGTACTACCGGTATCGACGTGAATGTGGCAACTCCCATCACATCTCACTTTGATTTACGTGGTGGTTTTTCCATTATGCCAAATTTCAGCATGAGTACGGATGTAGATGTTGATGTGGAAGCTATGGAAGGCGTGAGTGTTCCCTCTACGATTGGTATGGAGGGAAGTATCAAGCGTGTTTCCGGTGAATTACTTGTGAATTATTATCCGTTTAAAAAAAGTTCTTTCTTTTTGACTGCTGGTGCTTACTTTGGCGGGGGAACTTTATTAAAAATAAATGGGCATAGTGATGAATTGAAGGAATTGGTAGCCGAAGCCGGTAAGGCCGGTGTTGTTATCGGCGATTATACGATTCCGGTAGACAAAAACGGTAATGTGTCAGGTGGCTTGAAAGTTTCGAATTTCCGTCCGTATGTGGGTTTGGGGTTCGGCCGTGCCGTACCGAAGAAACGGCTTGGTGTAATGTTCGAGCTGGGAGTCCAGTTCCACGGCAAACCGGATGTTTATACGGACTATGGTAATGTCAACAATTTGTTGGATGAAGTCGATCCGGACGATACGTTTTCGAAAATCATGGATAAGCTCACTGTTTATCCGGTTATGAAGATACGTCTGTGTGGACGGATTTTCTAATCGTACGTAAATATATATATTAAATGAAAGCCTGGCTGTGGGGAGTCAGGCTTTCATTTTTACTATAAATAAGACTGGGTTGTCTTTGTTTGTCAGGTCAGGAAAAGAGTAGGCAAGTTCTTTGCCGCTTTTATAATAACAGTAGGTGTTGCTTTGAAGGTCTATGGATTGAAGTTCGAGAATCTTGCCTGTCTTGTAAAAGTTGTCATCCAATCCTCCTTGCACGTGATAGGCTTTTGTTCTTCGTTGGTCGTAACAAAATGTATAGCTACGTTCCGGTAGAGTAGGATCGTAGTGTGTTGAGATTAAAAAACGTGTCCCGATCTGTAAAGGGAGAATTTTTGCGTAGTCCTCAGTGATGGTCAACTGGTTGCTATTGATGAGATAGAGCGTGTCGTTTAAGATATGGGCTGGCTGTAAGGATGGAGCTTGTACATAAACGTGCCCGTCCTTGACGGCTATTTCGGTACCTGTCTTGTAATTGATATCCATTCTTCCCAAATCGGCAACATCCAGTTTGCGCTTCCCGACTTCATTAAAGTAGAGATCAAATTTATAGAGCCATTGTTCGATTGACGGAGCTTGCTTGTTTTCTGAACTAACCAAGTCTATTGTTGTCCACAGATGGTTGTTATAATAAGCCATATGCCCGAAAGTTTTCCATGAAGCATCTTGAGGGAGGATACTCTGAAAAAGGAGTTGCCCGTCGTAATCATAATAGTATACCTCATGTCCGGTGCCGATCACGACCAGCCGGTCGTGGACAGGATCGACCGCATAGTCAACCAGTTCGACTGGCTGTCTCGTTCCTGGCAGATGTGCCGTTATTTGTCCGAGAAATTGACCGGAACTGTTGAAATGATAAAGTTGACGATCGCTGACAAGGAAGATGTCTTCCCGGTCGCGCTTGATCATTTTAATCTTGTTCAAAGAACAATGTCCGTTTGTTTTCAAAGGGATGGCGATCACCTCCTCGGCGACATCGGACAGACTTCCTTCCGGTTGACATTGAGGCAAATCGGTAGTATGGATCACTTGATATCCGATCCAGCCGTATAAGGCTATCAGACATATGAATAAAAGATTAAAGGTTTTTCTCATTTCATTTCTAATTAAAAAATTCCTTTGTATAAACGGACGATACTGTCGGTTTATTGCAAGGATCTCTTAATCCTGCAAGAAAATCCAGTTGTTTTCGGAGGAGATATCTTCTCTGTACCGGAATCCTTCCCAAGTAAAATCTTTTAATGCATCCGGATTGGTAATCCGGTTTTTAACGATGTAACGGGTCATTTGTCCACGTGCCATCTTGGCGTAGATTACGATTGTTTCGGCTTTCCCGTTTTTCCAGACTTTAAAATCCGGTGTTATTACACGGACAGATTGTTCTACCTTTTTCCAGTCGAATGATGGTTGTAGGTCCATGCTCCCCAGGTTGATCAGCAGGTTATCGTCGGCTTTCACTTCTTCAATAAGCGGTTCTGTTTGACGGGCACGCCAGTAAATATACATATTCCCTTCTCCTAATTCGGGCAGTTTCACATCATATTCCATCCGGTAAGGTTTGATCAGGTCCAGCGGGCGAAGGAGACCATAACAAATGGAAATGAGCCGCAAATGATCCTGGGCAAAGCGGAAGTCCGCCTCTGTAAAATCTTTGGGATTGATATTCTTGAATACGACACCCGTATAAGCCAACAAAGCTTGTAGCGGGGCTTCTTCTGCAGAATGGAAATTCTGAAAACGGTGGTAACTTTCCATCATCAGCTTGGGACTGAGCTTTAACATCCTGCCTAATTCTTCGGCGGGATATTGAGCCATGTGCAATGCGATCTCGATTGCTTCCTGGTTGAATCGGGGCGTTGTACCTGCAGGCGCTTTTATTTTGGATGTTCCAGCCATTGTCTTGGCTGGAGATAAGATGATATGCATATTTGTGAATATATTGTTTTTATTATGTAAATATCTCGTCATTTATATCCGGTGCATAAATAAAAGTCGGATATCCCGCACCCATTTCCTGATATAACTGCCTGATATCACGATGCATACTGCTGATAGCACTACTACTATTCCTCCGATCTGCATCGGTTGCAGATGCTCGCCTAAGAAAAGGATGCCCATGCATACGGCGGTAAGCGGCTCCATGCATCCCAAGATCGCAGTCGTTGTCGAACCTATATAACGAATGGCCAGTATCAGTGTAAGGTCGGATACCAACGTCGGGAGGAAAGCAACCATCAGCACGTCTATCGTTGTGGCCAGATTCGGCATCGGGTCGGGAAAATCTCCTTTTATCGCCAGATTTACCAGAAAGACAATCGCTCCGGAAAGCAGAATATAGAAAGTGGCTTTCAAGCTGTCGAGCCTGGCGATCCGGCTTCGGTTCATACCTACGATGTAGGCTGCATAGGCAATCACTGTAGCCAATACCAACATTAATCCTTTTATATTGATAGAACCTCCCGGCGTATTTCCTCCGCTCAACATATAGACACCGCTTACCGCCATCGCCATTGCCAGCAGTATCGGCATTGTCAGCTTGTCCTTGTAAAATACAAACATGATCAGGCTGACTACCACCGGATAAAGGAAATGGATCGTTGTCGCCACCCCGCTCGGAATATAAAGATAAGCCTCCGTCAGCCAAAGCGCCGTGATGGCATAAAGTGTACCTAAAATAAAAGCGATCCCGAATTCGCTTTTCTGTATATCGAACGGAATCTTTTTCACCCACATCAGTACGGCAACCAGTACGGATGCTAAGGAAAAACGGTAGAACAGCAACGAGTCCAAACCTACGCCGTTTTCAAGCGCCGGAATGGAAAAAAGAGGAATCAATCCGAATGTGGCGGATGCGATAAGTCCGTACAAAAATCCTTTTACCTTCATGTAAATTCACTGTCTGTTGAAATGAGGGGACAAAAGTAGCAAATCTTTCTGAACCTTTTCTAATGAAATGGGAATCATGCTTTGCTATTCTTTTCGATTAATTTTGTATGTTTACGGCGTATTAGAAAATGATGGACAGCTAATTATGTCCGGGAGCATGATGAATAACCCTTGTTTAGGGAGTGTGGAAATTAATACAAACTTTATATTATATGAAAATCGGAATCGGTATTTTACTATTATTCTTTGTTACCTCTTTGCAGGCACAGAACATAATAGGAAAGGTCATAGACAATAAAAAACAACCGGTAGATGGTGCAACCATCGTTTTGCAGGCAATAGATTCTACTTATATAAACGCTTCTATTTCAAATGTAGACGGAACTTTTGTGTTGGATAGCCAGCCTGAAGAATACCGTTTGATCGTGCAGCATCTCTTGTACAGGACTAAGGAAATCGAGGGAAAGGGTAGAGATGTCGGTGTCATTCAACTTGATCCGCAGGATTATGCTTTGGATGAGGTCGTGGTAAAAGCGGAGCGTCCTTTTGTGAAGGTGGAAGAAGGGCGTTTGGGATATGATCTGTCCGTTCTTGCCGGCGACGGGGTGGTGAACAATGCATACGAGGCTCTGACTAAACTCCCCGGTGTAAAAGAGACTAAAGGTGTATTAACTTTGGCAGGTACGGGAAATTTGACAGTCGTCTTGAATGGAAAACCGACAACAATGGACGCCGGACAACTTGAGACGCTTTTGCGCAATACTCCGTTGGATAGAGTGGAAAAGGCGGAAGTCATGTACAGTGCGCCTCCCGAATATCATGTAAGATAATTTGGATGATGAAGATCATTTTAATCTCGCTTATACCAGCAGTTTTACACCTGAGCAGCATAGCAATAGCCTGACTTCCGGTAATTATCAGGCAAGCAATGTTGACAAATATGTCGAAACCCGTATGCACAATGTCACTTTGCAATATCATTCCGGATCTGGATTTGATGTCGGCGGAGATTACACGCATTATACGTCAGATAATAACCAAACTTTGTTTGCGGATTATGCGGATGGTGCTCAAAGCGGTTTCTCTATAATCGGTGGTCAAAAGATAGACCGTTATTCTATTTATGTTGACCGGAAGCGTTCTTTGGCTAAAGAATGGGATTTGGGGTACGGTATGTCTTACCGATTTGCAAAAGACCGTGACTTTCAGACCTATGATAAGGTTACAGGTGATATCCCGACCGAAAATACGGATTCCCGGCTTCGTGAGCAGACTGCCAATGTCTATGTTTCCTTGAGCAAGAACTATGCGACTGGTACATCGGTTTCTATCTCTGCTACAGGTGAATATTATACCATCGGCAATTATCGTAAGTGGGCTGTCTATCCGCAAGCATCTTTGACGTATGTAAAATCTTCCGAACATTTATTCCAGTTTTCGTTATCGACGGATAAGACTTATCCGGGGTATTGGGATATGCAGTCTTCCGTCAGTCATCTGAACGGATATACCGAGCTTTGGGGGACGCCGGGATTGAAACCTTCGACAGCCTATAATTTGAACGGCAATTATATATGGAAGCAAAAGTATATTTTCGGTCTGTTCTTCATGCATACGTCTGACTTTTTCGTACAGACGGGCTATCAATCGACTGACCGTTTGGCATTGATTTATAAGAATACGAACTGGAACTATATGCAGATGTGGGGGACAAACGTCATCTTACCCTTTAAAGCCGGAAATTGGCTGGATTCACGACTCACTTTGGTCGGTATGCAAGTTCACCAGCGTTGCGATGACTTTTTTGATATCCCGTTTAACCGGAGGAAATGGATGTTCAACAGTTCGCTGGATAACACGTTTAAGGTAGGTAAGAATCTGGCTTTCGAATTGATAGGTAGTATACAAACCCCGATGATCCAGGGGACTTTTGACATTGAAACAGTCTATAACCTCACTGCCGGATTGAAATGGAGTTTTGCTAGCGATAGGATAAATCTGTCTGCTCGTTGCAGTGATCTTTTCAACTCGGGCATGCCCAATTTGAAAGTTCGTTTTAATGGGCAACACTTGGATATGAACAACGATTTTTATTCGCGCTCTTTTACCATACATTTCAGCTACCGCTTCGGTGGATATAAGAAGAAAGAAGCCGGGAAGATTGATACCTCAAGGTTCGGACATTAGTATGAGCCCTGTTTATCTTTTAGGGTTGTGTGTCGAATGTACTTGTTTCCGTCTTTATGGATAGCATACTGGACAAGTTACAATTTGTCCAGTATGCTATTTATTTTTTGTAAATTATTTCTACATGAGACAATTTGCCGGGAAGGCATTTCATTTCCTATCAGACCGTATATTCCATGCAACAGAGGTTTTACCCGGAGAGCGAGCCGTTCGCCCTCTTCTGTCAGGTAAATTTGTTTGTTACGCCGGTCCGTCGGGTTTCCTCGACGTTCTACCCAGCCTTTCTTTTCCAGATTATTGATAAGATTGGTCAAGCAAGCTTTGTCTTTAGCTGTCTGTTCTGCCAGATATTGCTGGCTGACTCCGGGTTTCTTCCATAAACGATGCATCACCTGGAGCATCTCGAATGTCATGTCGACATTATTGGTTCTCAATACTCTTTGTATGGTCTGGCGAAAGGTCATTCGCGTTTTCAGAATTTGGAGTATTAGTTCGTGTGCCGTTTCGTTATTTGCCATTGCTGTTTACTTTTACGGCACAAAAATAGTGAATATCCTTGAGATATCGGTTAAATGTTTGATTGTCGATTAAAGAATGCGCCGTTCCAATTCGTCCAACATATTCACGCGTTCCAAAGAAAATGTGTTGTCGTGCGTTTGTATATATTCCAAGATTGTCTTGGCTTTTTGCAACATCGCCTGCTCCTCGTCGGGATAGAGATAACTTTCTTCGATCAGGGTCTTGACGGCTATCTCAAGACGGAGGATTCCGCCGTTGTCATCACTGTCGAGTCGACGGACAAGCTCTTCGGGCTGGGCCGTCATAAGGGTAGGACGGTCCAGTTTGAGGGAACTGTATATGGTTTGGATCAACTCTGGAGTATGGCGAGCCGCATTTGTGTTGCGATTCATAATGATCTGAAGGACTACTTTAGCAAGTTCTTCGATCTGTATCATGATGAAGTCTCTCTTAAGCATAAGAAATATTAGCTTTGAAAATTGTCAATTGTCAATTGTCAATTGAATAATGCGGATATCCTTTTTAGGGCGGTCATATTCGTCGCGAGGTTGTCCGGCGATGATATCGAGCACATCGAATCCTTCAATGAGTTCGCCATATACGGTATAGTTGCCGTCCAGATGGTGACAACCGCCTTCTGTGGTGTAGGCTTTCCGTTGTTCTTTGGTGAACAGCAGATGTCCGGGTGTAGCACGTACCATTGAGTCTACTTGGGCGTTGATTTTACGCAGACGTTTTTGGTATTCGCGTTTATTGCTGGCTTTCTGCATACGTAGTTCGGCGCGGACGGGATAGAAGAATTTCTGCATAGCCTTCTCCTTGATATCCTGGTTGGCAATCATTTCCAGCGTGTCCAGTTCACCGCTGGTATAGACTTTTCCTTGTACGATATAGAATTGCGACATATCCGATTTCTTTTGCGGGTTGATATCGTCCGGTTGGCGGGGAGCGGCCAAGGCTCCTTTCTTATGGAAATATTTCTCGTTGATCTCGGGCGGTATCTCGGCGGAAGGATCTCCAAAGCCGCATTTAGCACCGGCGGGAGCGTTCTTGGAATCCGGGGCTCCTCCTTGGATCATAAACTCCGGCAGGACACGGGTGAATAAGGTCCCGTTGAAATCCCCCCGTTTTGCCCGTTCGATGAAAGTACGGGTGTGATTAGGCACATCATCGTACAGGATGGCCTTCATAGTACCTACATTGGTTTTAATAACTACCGTTTTTCCAGCTTCTTGCGCCGAGGTGGCTACCACGCAAAGGAACAATGCTGATAAAATGTAATATATCTTTTTCATGAGATTTTAATTTAAAAGGTAAATATAGGTGTTATGTTGTAAAACACAAAGTAAATGCCTAACTTCGCGTCTTTATTAATAGGTAATAAGATTTTTAAAGATTTTAGCATGGATTGGATAAACGACTTATTATGGGGAGAAGGTATCGGGCATTCTATCCTTTTACTATCTTTCGTGATTGCCGCCGGCATTCAGTTGGGAAAGATAAAGGTGTTTGGGATTTCGCTTGGGATTACCTTGGTGTTGTTTGTAGGTATTATTTTAGGGCATTTTGGGTTTACGGTTAACCACAATGTGATTCATTTCTTTAAGGAATTTGGATTGATCTTATTTGTTTATTCGGTAGGTATGCAAGTCGGGCCGGGTTTCTTCTCGTCTTTTAGGCAGGGGGGAATCACGTTGAATATGCTAGCCTGTGGAATTGTCTTCCTTGGCGTGGCTACGGCTTTGGTATTGCATTTCGTGACAGGTATTCCGATGCCTACGATGGTGGGTATTTTATCGGGGGCGGTGACGAATACCCCCGGATTAGGTGCGGCTCAGCAGGCTTATTCCGATATGTACGGGGGTTCAGATAATACGATCGCCTTGCTTATCCGCTGGGCGTGATCGGTATTATTCTTTCGATCATTTTCGTACGTTACGTATTCCGTGTGAATTTCGATAAGGAGAATGACGATTTGAATAAGGAGGATGCCTCGCATACGAATGAGGCGAAACCGATCTCGCTGGTCGTAAAGAACCCGGCGGTTTTCGGTAAGACGGTAGGGGAGTTATCCGGTTTGATGGATCATCTGGATTTCGTGATTTCCCGTGTATGGCGTAATGATAACAAGCAGATCGAGATCGCTTCCGCCGGTACGATCTT
>ERZ779671.1367-NODE-1367-length-10648-cov-1.964222_pt1 | contig 10648 bp, 7 predicted proteins | sample MGYA00511074_ERZ779671 | MGnify/ENA primary metagenome ERZ779671 (study PRJEB29588, sample SAMEA2158454) | human gut metagenome | biome: human gut; feature: human-associated habitat; material: faeces | place: Denmark | collected 2008/2010 ... | reverse complement strand
ACATTCATCTAATTTATGTATCTTTTAAATATTTTTCCCAATCCATAAAAGCATGTCCGATTCTTAAAACAAATTCAGATTATTATTATAGCATTTTCTATTTTTAAAATCCACAAAATTAAGAATATTTGAAGATACATCCTATTTAATTTTATACAAAAAACATTCTTTATCGTGTGAATAAATCACACCTATTGCTTGTAAATAAGAATATATAATTGTTGTTCCTACAAATCTCATTCCTCTTTTTTGCAAATCTTTTGAAATTATATCTGATAACTCTGAGCTTGTTTTTCCTATTTCATATATTACTTTGTTGTTTGTAAAGCTCCAAATATAATTTGAAAATGTTTTGTATTCATTTTGTATTTCTTTAAATATTTTACTATTGTTTATAGCTGCATTTATTTTTAATTTATTTCTTATAATATTTTCATTCTTTAATAGCTCTTGTACCTTTTTTTCATCATAATCAGATACCTTGTCTATTTCGAAATTATCAAATGCTTTTCTAAAATCTTCTCTTTTATTTAACACACACTCCCAAGATAAACCAGCTTGGAAAGATTCTAAGATTAGCATTTCATATAAATGTTTGTCATCATATATAGCTACTCCCCATTCTTTATCGTGGTACTCTATGTATTTTTCATTCTTTAAGTTACACCATTTACACCTTATCATAATGCTGTACCTTTCTTTGGAACAAAATATTTACGCATGTCATTTCCTTCTAGTTTTAGCAATTCTATTTTGTTTTTTATTCCTCCACCATATCCTGTTAAACTTCCATTTGTTCCAACTACTCTATGACATGGTATTATAATGCAGATATGGTTCCAGCCAACTGCTCCGCCTACTGCTTGTGATGACATTCTTTTTAAGTTCCTTTTTTTAGCAATTATTTTTGATATATCATTATATGTTACAATTTTTCCATATTCAATAGAGTTCATTATATCAATCACTTCTTGTTGTAGGTTAGTCAATCATTTGTCACAAATTATTTAAAATAAATACTTTGAACACCTATATTGCAAATAACGATTCTTCTTGACTTTTATATTTTTCTATGAATTTCCTTGGACTCAACCATCCTAGTGGTCTCATAGGAAAATTATTATATTCTTTTCTCCATTCTTTTCCTTGATTTCTCAAGTCCTCTAAACTATAAAATACTCTTTTATAGTAGAATCTTTCTTGATCTTTTCTATGACTTCTTTCATTCCAATAAAAGAAAATTTTAAGGTCGTAGCCCCTTCTGGAATTTGGATTGAGTAGTTTCCCTCCATGTCAGTTAAAACTCCATGTCTTGTCCCATTTTTATCAAATGTGGTGACAGTGACTGCAGGAATTGGCGAATTGTCAGCCTGATCGGTTACTTTCCCTTTTAGCGTACGTTGCTGTGCAAACAAACTTAGGCAAGCACAGAGATAGGCTGTCAGGATGATTAAGTGTTTTTTCATAAAATGATAGTTTTAATTTGATAACTTAATTGTTGTCTGATTGACTGGACAAATATCATTATGACGGATTAAAATCATCTTAAAAAACGATGAAAATAAGCCATTAAAATCATTTTAATGGGAAATGTTATGTAAATGTAATACTGGCTACGAATGAGTGAGTTATTGTAATAGCTATTGTGGCTATTTCTTTTGAATAATATCAGAAAATGATGTTTTGAATTCTGTGTTTAATAGTGCTAAATAGTTTTTGCAATAGGTGTCATAGGTATTTTTGGCTTGTCCCTTTCTTCCTAGAATATAGAGTGTTTTGCATTTCTCTATAAGAGCATCTTCATCCAGCGAGTCGAGCATTAAAATCGTATTGCATATTTTGCATTTTAATTCATTGGAAATGCTTACTATGTCTAATAGCAGTCTTAAGGATTCAATAGCTTGGTTCGTGTAATTGGATTTGTATTCGTCAATCCATTCATTTTGTATACTAGGTAATAAGGTGCCTAATGCTAATTGATTAAGTATCTGGTTTATTTGATTTTCAGAAAAAGAATTTGGATTTTCTTGGATAGATTCCAGTGATTGGCTTACATTTTTGTAATCGCATGTGATAGAATCGGATAATTCAATTGTCCAATATCCGTTTGAATGAACTACTTGGATAGGTCCAACTTGTTCTAATAAGGAACGTAACCGCTTAATATTCACACTTAAGTTGTTACGAGCACTGGACTCATTTTTGTCATACCAAAAGCGTTCAATTAACATTTCAGAGGAGATCCCTTTCTTTTTGGTCATTGTGTTAAGTAGTATTAGTACCAGTAAATTCTTTAGGGTAGGGGTAAACGCGCCTGTAATATCATCTCCGTTAATGCCGATGACCTGAAAGCCTCCAAGGAATGTAATGGAAGATTGTCTTTTTTTCAGGATGTGAGGTGTGTTTATTTCTGTATTAGTTTCTTCCATGTTGGTGGCAAACTTTTCTATAATTGGATAAGTAGGCTTTTTCTTTTGAGAACGTCTCCTTTTTTTGTATAGATAACAGAAAATCAATAATGTAATAGCGAAAAGTAAAAGGCTAATAAAGTAAATGACGCTATGATTAGAAGATGATGTTTGAAGTTGATATATCTCAGAGTGTGTTATAGGAGGAAAATTTAAACTGTAAATGCTTATCTCATATTGGTTTTGTGTACTTAATTCTTGAACTAAAGCAATAAACTTGTTCGATTTTTTGTCAAAATAGAGGTCGCACATGGATTCCGTATCATTGAACAAGAAAGGAATGGAATCTGCCAAGATTGTTCTAATTGGCTTCTCTAGAGAAAATTTATTTAGATAGATGTATGAGTGATATTTTTCACTGGGATAACAGAGAGTATAAAAGCATTTCTTTTCAGAATCGATGACCATTGAATTACCTTGCACGAAACTATTCTCTAAGTTATCGTATTCCCATATCTTTTTTATCACATAATTTTGAGGATTCAATTCATATAAATCATAAAAATAGCGTGGTGATACTTGTTGTTCTCCAGTTTGGCTACCATATCCTCCGAAAATGTAGACTTTACCGGAAGATTGTCCTAATGCAGCAAGATATCTTGGAGTTATATATGAGCTTAAGTCTTTTTCTTGCCATTGTTTAGTTTTGAAAGAAAACTTCTTTAAGATACTTTTGTACAGATGCTGACCGTATCCTCCAAAACAATATAATGAACTGTCTTGTGAAGAGATAAAATGATTATGATGCCAAAAACGGGGAGATGATGAAGTGCTATGTTTAGATTCCCATCTGTTCTGAACAAAATCGAAAGATTCTATATGTGTGGAATCTATTTCGTAAGATAATAACTTATTTTTTCCTGAATCAAATAGTAACCGGGCTGCATCGCTATAAAAGCAAGAGCCGTTCTTTGATACAATCGTATCGAAAAACTGATTTAAGTCAAGGTCGTAAATATATAAATTTTGAGGACCTGCAATATATATTTTAGAGTCTTTCTCGTTAAAAGCCCAGAAATGCCGTTGGGTAGCTGAAACTGTGGCACATTTTTTCCAATGCGCTTTCTGGTCTATTAACCAAACGGGATGTGTTACAGTTGCTTTAGTATTATGATACTTGTCTCGGATTTCATTTTTGCAGTGTTTACAAAGTTCCCATAAGAAGTGCTTTCCTCCAGTTTGCTTCAGTTCAATGTTTCTTATAGTCATAGGAGCAACATCTGTTGTAGAATATATGTGGTGTTTAGTTTCTCCAAAGAAAAGCTTCACATTTGTAAATGAGGGAATAGTTCCGTTAAGTTTTAATTTTTGTACCGTGTCACCAATTTTTAGAGTGAGTTCGTCATTACCTTTAGTATAACAGATTGTTATGTGTGTCCATTCTATATCGTCTTGTCTGTTATTCTCACAAGAATAAGTTAGCCTGTTTTCATTGCCAATAATGAGAAAATAGGAACGGCTAGGAGAAGAGGAACGAACAACCAAATCTAAATTTTGGTTATCATTGATTATCATACGAAATATATAACCGAAGTTATGCTTTTCCCGTCGTAACTTTAAATCAAAATCCATAGAAAAGCCTTTTGCCAATGAAAGAGTTTCTTCTGGAGTGAGATTTAGAGTGGTTCGTAAGTCCTTATTTACTTCATAAGATTGAAAATAAAGTCCTTCTGCTTTTAAATCGAAGATGAGGATAAATAATGATAATATGTAGATAATAGTCTGTTTCACGATAATATCAATATGATTAACGGAAACAAAAATAGCAAAAAAAAAGAGAGTGGGGAAAGGTTTCACTCTCTTTTTAAATAGAAGATATTGAAAAGTCTGGAATACTATTTCATGGATGGTACATTTCGAAGGAAGGCGGGATATCTTCATCTGCTGATGCCCAGTTTCGATTGGGTTTGTTGCCCATTGTTAATTCAAGAATTCCACCTTTTATCACATCTTTGTGAGAGATCCAGCTTTTATTCCATACTTTACCGTTCAGCTTGGCTGACTGAATGTATTTGTTTGTTTTGCTGTTATTGATTGCGATGACTTTAAAAGTTTTGCCATTACCCAGATGAATGATTGCCTTTTCAAAGAAAGGACTTCCAATCACATACATCGGTAGTCCGGGAGTTACAGGATAGAATCCGAGAGTGGAGAATACTACAAAAGCAGACATTCCTCCGCCATCTTCATCACCAGGTACTCCCATAAGATCGTTACGGAACCATTGATCAATCAAAGTTCTTATACTTTTCTGAGTTTTCCAAGGTTGGCCTGCATAATTGTATAGGTATGGGATATGAAGGCTAGGCTCGTTTGCCATCGAATACATGCCAACATTACCAGTGTGATCTGGTAGCTGTGCATAAAAAGTATATTTGCTTATGCCTAACGGAGTAGAGAATGTACTGTCTAATTCGTTTACAAATTCATTTTTCCCTCCCATTAAATTGATTAAATCAGCAATGTTATGTGGCACATCCCATCTATACACCCAGCCGTTGTTCTCTCCATATGCTTCACGTGCTCCTAATCCTCCGGAAGTTGTGTAATTGAAAGGAGTAATGAAGTTGCCCCTGTCGTCTTTGGGGTGAAAAAATTTAGTTTGAGGATTGAACAGTTTATGATAAGATAAAGACCGTTGGCTAAAGTATTTGTAGTCTTCTTTTTTGTTTAATTGAAAAGCAATTTGAGAGAGGCACCATTCATCATAAACTGTTCCTAAGGTAACTGCTACCGGTTGTCTTTTTTCGAAGCTGTGTACTTCCGGAATTATTTCTTTTTCTCCCGGACGCAATGCGGGAATGTATCCATTTTCTTTATAAAATAGGTCTAATTTACCTGCTTTTTGAGCCGACCAGGGAGCCAGTGTTTTTTCTGTAATTGCATTTTTACAAGCATAATATGCTTTTTCTATGTTGAAGTCTCTTAAACCTTTTACATAAGAGTCTATAATCGTTGCTACTCCGTGATTAGAGTTCATTCTTCGGCTGTCTCCTGTAATTTCGGGGAAAGTAGGCATCCAAAAATTATCCATTTGTTCAGCCATGCGAATGAATGAACGAATCATATCGGTTTCCATTTTGGGTTCTATTAATACCCGCAAAGGGTGACAAGCACGGTAAGTATCCCAAATCCAATCATCTGTATAAAATGGTACGCCACTATCATTGTGTATGGAATTGTCAAAAGCACTCCAGTACTTGTTGTCTTCTGAAATACATACCATACGTTCATAGGTTCTGTAAAGAGATGTATAAAATACATTTTTGGTTTCTTCACTTGTCCCTGATACTTCTATTTTGCCTAACTTTTCGTTCCATATTTTTTTCCCATATTCGGCAATTTGATTAAGGTCATAATTTTTGATTTCTCGATACAAGTTTTTCATTGCTTGTTCTGTACTAATAAAAGATATCCCGTAGCGGATAGATACGTATTTGGTGCCTTTGGGAAAGGCCATTCCTATTGTTGCATTGTAGCCTTCTGCTGTCTGCTGTTTATAATCCATTTTCCCTTTGATAATAGCTCCTGCTATTTCAGGATTTTCTTGAACCTCTAGGTGAATAAAAACTTTTGTTGAAGAATTCTTTATCTGCTGGAATCCTGATATAATGTTATTTTTTACTGTTAACTGCCCATTATTGGAACTTAATAATATATAAGGTGGTGCTTTTTTCTCAAATTTTAGTTGGTATATACCAGATTGGTGAGAAGGGGCAAATTTGACATCTATTTCTTCATTTAAAAGGTGAGTTTGATATAGATAAGGTTTAATAACCTCATTGTCGTATTCATAATACATCACTCGGGGTATGGAATCATTAGCTTCTGTTTGTACCGCACTCAAATTAAATGCTGATTTGCCTCTATGACTAGTCATCATGATAGGTAGTCCTTTCATTTTTACGGAAGTGAAGTCTATGCGTTCGGGATAGACGCGTAGCATGCTGTTGGGTAATTGTATGGTTGGATACGTTGGAACTAACAAATGACTGATGTTTCCCATGTATGGGTTAACGTAATCAACCGGAGTTTTTTCAGATACGGAGCTTACCTGCTTACAAGAATATAGTAGCAAAAGCGGTAAACAAAAGATGTAGAAATAATTTTTTATATTCATAGGTATACAATTGTTTTCGACAAATGTAGATTTGGAGGCTTAAAAACATATGAAATCTCTCTTAAAAGGCTGAATTAATATAGAAAATTATATGGTTTACATGGATTTTTTTATTAATCCTTGTAAACCATATAATTTTTGTTCGAAAAAACTTTCTTGTGATGGTTGTCTGTAATATCTGTTATTTTCCCGTACTCATTACTCCTGAATCATTATCGCTATTGTTTACTTTTCTTTGTGTTACTTTGAACTTACGTCCGAAAGAGAAATTGTAGGATAAGCTGACCAGAAACATACGTGAGCTTTCCTTAATGTAGCTTTTAGTCTTGTACGAGGCAAATTGATTCCAATTCTCATTCTCTACTTTATAATTATCAGTGAATGGGTTGAAGGCACCTACACCTAAACGGAGATCTTTATATTTATAATATAGACCTAATATCTGGATGTTTTCTCCTCCTGAAAGGGTCTCTCCCCAAAAGTTGTTCCAATTGGTATTGATTTGCCAGAACAAGGAGAATCGTTTGTAATTGAATGAAGCTTGTCCTTCGTAATACCAGTTGGTATAAGTGTGAGAGTAATTGTTTCCATGACTCATATAATGATTGACTCCTCCTGTGAATGAAAGTTGCAGCATATCCCATAGTGGCCCTACGCGGAGCATCAGACGTCCGGATAACTTTTGCCAGTCTTTCTGGTTATCCCACGTTTGTACTATTTTATTGCCTTCCTGTAACTTTTCATCCATAATGGCATTGGGACGGTAATCGTATGCACCCCATAGGTTACTGTAGAAAACACCTTTTTTCCACTCATAAGTCAGTTCCGTACGATAGCACATGTACGATTTCAGGTTCGGATTACCACGGCGTATCTGGAAAGAGTCTATAGTTTGTTCTATAGCGCTCAGGTTACTCAATGAAGGAGTTGCATTGGATACTTCGGCTTTCCAACGGAGGTATGAATTGTCAGAAAAAGTGTAATGTAATGTAGCTTTCGGGTTTACACTGTACTTTTTAGAAGAATCATCATTTCCGCTTTGGTTGTAATAGAAACGGGTTAGGCTGATTCCTAATCTGTAATCCAGTTTGTTTATCTTGCCACGGTATTCACTGAATATATAACTATTTCCCTGATTCATCCGGGTATCGTAATTATGCCCGTTCCGGTATTCGTTGTTAGAGTAAGATTGGGTATGCTGCAAACCGAAGCTCAGCGCATTACCTTTTGAAAATTGCTTTTCGTAAATGGCCTCCCCAATCAGGGAGTATTTGTCGCCCAATACATCATTGTTTATATCGGTCAGCATTTCATCGTGAAGACTTTCCTGATAGATACGGTGTGATTTTTCCCGGTTATAGGTTCCTACCAGGTTGAATACTAAAGTCTGTTTGTTTTTCAGGCTTTGTTGAAAGTAGAGATCTAAGGATGGACGCGTCCAACTATTCTTTGTACGGTCTATCATATTTACCATATCCGTTTCATCATTTACATTATAAAGTACTCCCTGATAATCCCAATTCGGTTGATTGTTACCGCGCAGGCGGAAGGTAGCGCTGAATAAAGAATTCTGGGATGCTTGGAGACTGTAATTCACATTCAGATTTTGCATAAATAACATAGCATGACTGGGCTCTCCTTTTTCCATTCGCTGAATGGTGCTACCATCTGCCAGGCGGAAAGTTTCTTCATTATCCCGGTACATGCCATAGAAATCACGGGGCCCCATGTAATAAGAAAGTCCGAACTCGGATTTTTTGTGGTTGACTTTACCGAATATATTGTAATTTCCCCACATAGCATTGATTCCCTGGCTAAGGTCTGTGCCGAAACTTCCGCCCGTATCGGGGCGACGAACGATGTAATCGAGTACGATCTCGGCATTACCATAACGTAATCCCGGGTTGTCATGATATTCTATGCGGATAATGTCAGCTGGGCGTAAGGCCTTTATTTCATTGATATCTGCTTTTGCTCCATTGATACGTATTTGTAATTCGCCACCACCGGATATTCCGATTTCATTATTCATCGGGTTAACTTGAATGCGCGGAAGCATTAGTTCTTGTAGTAGGTTGACGCCATTGGTAGAGACTTTCATTTGCCGCTCGGAAGGGAATACCAGTTTCCGGTCCGGACGACTGATTTGGTTAGAGCCATTGATGGTTACACCTTCCAATGCTACAGCGGCATCTTCCATATGAATATCTCCCAGATCTGTATTACGCTTCACTCCATTCAGCGTAACATACTGTGTATTGTAGCCGATGCTGGAAAGTACTAATCTGTAATCTCCTGCATCTATCTTATTGAAAATGAAATTGCCGTTGTTATTAGTTGATACCCCACTTACGAATGTAGAGTCGATGGTTTGTAACACCACATTTACAAATTCTACGGCTTCGTTATCTGTGGTATTACGTATAGTACCTTTTATTTCTATCTTTTGGGCAAAGATTCCCTGTACCATGCTGCTTAACAGTATGGCTATTAATAATCTTTTCATTGTCGTTTTATGATTTTAATTCCTTATTCCAGAATGGCCGGTCCTGTTTCAGGTTGTTTACTGTTGTTTAGACGAAGAAAAGGGGAGTAAGGTTGCATCCATTACTATTTTTTTATTTAGAAAAACAAACTTCTTTTAAGTTCGTTTCTATAATGGGCAACTAGTATCTATGACATTTTGTTATACCTTTACCCCGATTTTTATAATTTATATAGATTACATTATGAGAAAAGTAGTTATTACTTTAGTTACATTGGCATTTGTGTCATTTGCATATGCGCAGGATGTAACTTTCGATTCTTTCAAACGAATCGAATCGGATAAGGTGTTGAACCTGTCAGCCGATCAAATTGCAAAAATCAAGAAACTAAATAGGGAAGTTGGCCCCAAGTTTAAAGCTATCGGACAGAGTAATCTTCCTGGGTACGAAAAAGGGCAGAAGAAAAGAGCATTGGCTCTTGAACACAAAGCTGCCATTAAAGCTATCTTGTCAGAGAAGCAGGTTCAGCTATGGGAAGAGCATTACGGAAGTATGGATAATAGGAAAGGTTTGCGTGGTATCATGAAAGGTGATTATGATCATCGATTGGATCAATTGGAAGTCAATTTTGAAAAGGAAAAAGAGGCAATTGAAAATAGCTCTTTATCTAAAGACGCAAAGAAAGCTAAGGTAAAAGTTCTTAAAAATAAGTATAAACAGGAAAAAGAGCGTCTGAAGAATGAACGTGATACTGCAATAAAATCAGGAGTTTTGGAAAAGTAATTGAATCATTCAAAACAAACATAATGACCGATTCTTTCCAGGTCCGTTTCTGTAAATTCCTCATAGAGGGAGAAAGGTTTAAGGCTCGTTAGCGAGCCTTTTTTCTTGCGATATTCTACGATGGCTTTGGCTTGGTAGAAGTTAATATAGGGATGGGAGCGCAATCTGTCTACACTGATGCGGTTCAGGTTGATGCGGTGGACATTTGCCGGGTCGATGCTGAACCAGGCTTGCAATTGCTGAATATTCAGGTTGATATCTTTTAGTTGTTCTATTTGGTAGAATCCACCTAATCGCTGTCGATAACCAACTATCAGACGAGCAATGCCGCTTCCGATACCTGGAATCTTTTTTAATTCAGTGGTGTCGGCGCGATTCAGATCAAGAATGGTTCCGATCGCATATTTGATATTCTCCACCGGTGCATTTTGTGCAATGTATAATTGTGGGATGTGATGTACTGTATCTTCCGGTGGAATATGTATGTAAGGTAAAAGAACAGAATATTGTTCTTCTGTTATTCCATATACCTTTTTAAAATCCTCCGGTTTACGGAATTTTCCACCTTTTGCCCGATAGTGCAGGATATTCTTAGCCATCCAGGCTGGCAATCCTAAGCGTCGGAATGTGATGGAATCCGCAGTATTTGGATTGAAAGAAGCCAGGATTACAGGAATATTCTCTTCTTGTTTCTTATAAGTCGTGTATTGCCTTTCACGGTGCTGTTCTTTCTCTTTCAACGAGGCTATGAATTCTTCATATTCTTGTTCGGCATCGGCTTTTTTTTGGCT
>ERZ779671.1358-NODE-1358-length-10687-cov-4.056245_pt1 | contig 10687 bp, 5 predicted proteins | sample MGYA00511074_ERZ779671 | MGnify/ENA primary metagenome ERZ779671 (study PRJEB29588, sample SAMEA2158454) | human gut metagenome | biome: human gut; feature: human-associated habitat; material: faeces | place: Denmark | collected 2008/2010 ... | reverse complement strand
GTAAAGACTATGATGATGACATCGACAATCTGCAAACGCAGATTGATGCCAATGCGGCAGGTCTTGCTGAACTGCAAGCAAAAGTGAATGCAGGTAATTGGGTAACAGACATTAAAAGTATCACTGGTGGATTTGAAATTACTTTCAACAATGGAAATAAATATTCTATTGTGAATGGTAAAGATGGATCTGTCGTTGAAATTGGAGAAAATGGAAACTGGTTTATAGACGGTGTTGATACTGGGAAACCGGCACGAGGTGAAAAGGGTGAGACCGGTGCTACTGGTCCTGTCGGTCCTGTTGGCCCCGAAGGTCCTATCGGTCCTGTTGGTCCCGAAGGTCCTGCTGGTCCTGCCGGAAAATCTCCTTTTATTGGTGATGGAACAGGTGAATTTGAAAAAGATTATTGGTATTTCTATGATGACGCTACAGATAAATGGGTGAAAGGTGATTATTCGTCAGCCACTGTTTATGCTGTACAGAATGAGGGATTACCTAGCTTTACTCTACATGTAAAAGATAAAACTACTGGAACAGAATTAACAACTATTCTGCCTACTGCAGCTTTGATTAGTAGCCTTGAAGGAGTGACTATTGAGAATGGTAAAATCACTGCAGGCGGAACAAAGGAACTTAAATTAAGTTATGCTCAATGCAAAGCTGATTTCACTTTTGGTATGGAGGATGAGAAAAAAGAATTTAAGAAAAATGACCTGTTAATAACTAATTCCGGCGTGTTGAATGCGTTGATTAATCCAGTAGGTCCTGACTTTACTGATAGCAAATATCAAATCTATTTGATGAATTCTCAAAATGAAGCTAATTTTGTTATCTCTAAGATTGAACAAAATAAAACTGCAAAACCATTGACACGTGCTACCGAAGCCAAAGTGAATCGTGGTGTTTACGACCTTACTGTTACACTAAAAGATGGCTTGAATTTGGAAACTGCCCTTCCTGCAGATGAAGCATACGCATTCTGTACAAAAGACGCATGGAACAATGAAATAATCTCTGCTTATGATGTTAAAATCAAACCGGAAGCAGTTACAAGTGCTACTAAACTGGTAGATGCAGCAGTGTCCGCAAAAGTTGGTGAGGTACAGGTTTTGGATGACTTGGCAGCTGCAGCTACCACCACTCCTATGGATTTGAGTACAGTCTATGCATATTATTATAAGTTGGCAGCCGATGCTCCTGAAGGTGTAACATTGGGGACGAACGAAGCCGGCAAACAAACCATCACTTCTACCAAAGGGCAAGAAGCAAAGGTTGAAGTCTGCTATATAACTACAAATGGTATTCCTTTTGATGGAGAAACTCATGAGGGCATTGATTATTCTAGCGTCGGTGGCTCCTCTGCTCCGGCTAAACTGACTGTCACCTTCAAGCAAATAGAAACAAAATCTTTGGCAGCACAGACGGTAGTTTGGAATAAATCAGAAAAATCCGACATTGCTGTGTCAGCAGCTAATATTAAGGCAATCAAAGACGCTATTACTACTGCTAAACTTGCTAGCTCAACTGCCACGGCTAACGATGGAGATAAAGTGAAGTTTAGTGGTATTGCTTCTGGTGATACTAAATATGATAACCTGAAACTGACAGTAACCGCTGCATACAAGGGTACTATGGAAGCCGTATTGACAGTTGACGTTGACGCAACGAAGCAAATTGTATTCAAATTACCGGTAACTGTTGATTATAAGACGCCTGTATTTACAAAAACTTCAGGTATGTGGACTGAAGATGGCAAGGTGTCTCTTCTGATTAATGAAACTAAGAATGCTGATAAGATTCAGAGCATCAGTCTCGAAAGAGAAATGGGCTCAATCTTTACTACATGGAACGCTATTACTGGCGGAGTTACTTCAGGTATATACAACAGCATTACGTATGATGTTGACAAGAATGGTGACGATCATGTAGGAAGTGTAGCTAACGATAAGTTCACAGTAGACATGGCTCACGCTAAAGACAATATGGCATTCTCTGTAGATGTAAATTGTCAGCCTAACGATGCTACTGAACCTGCTTCAATTGCTAACCAAAAGATTCAATTCATCTCATTATCAGAATTGCTTAAATCGGAATTTGGTGCAACGGACGCTAAAAAAGGTATCACAACAGCGTATACAGCTGAAACCATAGATTCAGAGATTGATGTATTAGGTGACATTGTATGGAAAGACAGAAAAGGCAAGGCAATGTGGCCGACTGCAGATAATAACACTTATGACACTGGTACTTTGACTACCGCTGACGCTGTTCTTGCTCTTTATGGATATTCTATTAAGGTAGAACGAAGTGACAAAACTAACTTCAAGTTTGATTCTACTGGACAGAAATTGATATTAACAGATGCTGGTAAGGCCTTGAAGGGTCTTGTGAAAGATTTGGTAGTGACAGTTACTATTACTCCTTCAATCAGCTGGAGCGCAACATCTCCTGCACCTGTGGTGAAGACAGTAACATTCCCTACTGCTCTCTTTGCGGATTAATTTGAAATCCTTTAATGTTCTATTAGATAGCTCCTCTATATTTGCCTCTGGCAGAGGTGGGAGCTATCTCTAGAATGATATAACATAATAGGAGAGCCCGTGCTTGTTGAAGTGCGTTCTCTCCATAAATATGAAACCCTTCTTCACCGAAGTGTGAAGATTATATGTTGAGAAGTGACAAAGCGAAGAGACACAGCTTGTGAAAGTCCATCCTTCCATCTTTGTTCTTCTATTAGAAAAGGGATGCCTCCCCACATTTCCTACTGGCATCCCTTTTATCTTTACTCTTGGGACGTCTTTTTTTGTTGTACTAGAATCAATTGCTAGTCGCCCATTTCCCTATAGGTAAAGGAGACGTCCTCAAGATACAGAAAGCCCGAGCTTGCGAAAGTCCGGGCTTTTCGTAATTTTGTGCAGTCATTATCCCCTTATTTTATCGTCCCTAAGTTTCCGGGGAAATGTGCAGAATGAATGATTGAAAAGAATCTTTTAACCTGCCATGACAAAGATTTCTATTAAAAATATATATCTTTGCAAGAAAGGCATTGATTAATAAAAGAAGAGAATATGAGCCATAAAATTTATCCGATCGGTATTCAGAATTTCGAAAAAATTCGTAATGACGGTTATTTCTATATTGATAAGACAGCACTGATGTATCAAATGGTAAAGACCGGAAGTTATTACTTCTTGAGTCGTCCGCGCCGTTTTGGAAAGAGTCTGCTCATTTCTACCTTGGAGGCTTATTTCCAAGGGAAAAAGGAACTGTTTGAAGGATTGGCTGTGGAAAAGTTGGAAAAGGATTGGATAAAGCATCCTATATTGCATCTCGACCTTAATATTGAGAAGTATGACACGCTGGAAAGTCTGGATAAAATATTGAATGATAATCTTGAATATTGGGAAAGCCAATACGGCACCCGTCCATCCGAGACATCTTTTTCCCTGCGTTTTGCAGGTATCATTCAGCGTGCTTGTGAGAAGACCGGACAACGTGTAGTTATTCTGGTAGATGAGTATGACAAACCTATGCTGCAAGCTATCGGTAATGAGGAACTGCAAAAGCAATTCCGAAATACTCTGAAGCCATTTTATGGCGCTTTGAAAACGAAGGACGGGTATATAAAGTTCGCTCTGCTCACCGGCGTGACAAAGTTTGGCAAAGTCAGTGTATTCAGTGATTTGAATAATCTGGATGATATTTCAATGTGGAATGAGTATGTCGAAATTTGTGGTGTCAGCGAGCGTGAAATCCATGAAAATCTGGAAGCGGAACTACATGAATTTGCAGCAGCACGTGGAATAACGTATGACAAACTCTGTGAAGATTTGAGAGAGTGTTATGACGGTTATCATTTTACGCACAATTCAATCGGCATGTACAACCCGTTCAGTCTGCTGAACGCTTTCAAGCGTAAGGAGTTTGGTAGTTATTGGTTTGAAACGGGTACGCCTACCTATTTGGTGAAATTGCTAAAAAAACATCATTATGACCTGGAGCGGATGGCACATGAAGAGACCGATGTCCAAGTGTTGAACAGTATAGATTCTGAATCCACCAATCCCATCCCGGTAATTTATCAGAGTGGATACCTAACCATTAAGGGGTATGATGAAGAATTTGGAATGTATCGCTTGGGTTTCCCCAATCGCGAAGTGGAAGAAGGTTTTATCCGCTTCCTGCTTCCTTTTTATGCGAACGTAAATAAGGTCGAGTCGCCTTTTGAGATTCAGAAGTTTGTTCGTGAAGTGCGTTCCGGTGATTATAACTCTTTCTTCCGCCGTCTGCAAAGTTTCTTTGCAGACACTACTTACGAAGTGATTCGGGACCAGGAGCTACATTACGAAAATGTTCTTTTTATCGTTTTTAAACTGCTAGGTTTCTACACCAAGGTAGAGTATCATACGAGTGAAGGGCGCATCGACCTTGTCTTGCAGACCGATAAATTTATTTATATCATGGAATTTAAGTTGAACGGTACGGCAGAAGATGCTTTACAGCAGATTAACGACAAGAATTATGCTCTTCCTTTCGAAATGGACGGACGTAAACTCTTTAAAATAGGAGTAAATTTCAGTGCGGAAACCCGTAATATTGAAAAGTGGATTGTAGAAACAAAAAACTAGCCCGGCAAATAGTGAGGCTAGTCTTTTGAAGTCATAAGTCTTTTTATTCTTTTATTTCCGGAACTAATATAAATTTCGTATCCGGGAAATACTTCTTCAGCCAGTTTTGAATGAAGTTCATCGTATCATTCTGAATCGTTTTATCTTTTACGGTAGGATACATATTATAAAGTACTGTATCCAGTACAATACCGTGTTTTTGTATGGCTTCAAGGCTAAGCAAAGTATGATTGATGCTTCCCAATTTACCGGAAGTAACAAAGATAAGCGGATAATTCTCTTGGGCAATGTAGTCTATTGTCAGAAGCTCTGTTGTTAGCGGAACCATTAAGCCACCTGCGCCTTCGAGCAGAACAAAATCATAGCGTTCGCTCAACTCTTCCGTAGCACGTTTGATTTTGCCGAAGTCAATGGGACGGTTATCCAGTTGGGAAGCTAGATGCGGAGAGGCGGGATAAGAGAAAATTTCCGGCATAGTCAGTCCTTTTTTGTCTTCTTCTGTAAAGGAGATTCCCATGATACGACGATGCAAATCAATATCCTCGGAGTGACCAATGTTTCCTGTTTGGATAAACTTTTGAGTGATGGTACGCTGTCCGTTCTTGTTCCATTCACGAGCTAGAAATCCGGTGGCGTAGCTCTTGCCGGCATCGGTGTCGATACCGCTTACGAAATATACATTCTGTTTCATACTTTTTTCTTTTTTGCGATGATATAAATAGGGTGATAGGTCAGGGACACTGAAGTGCCCTGGGTAAATTCTTGTGTGTAACGTTCACTGAATAACTGCAAGTCACGACGTGTCCGCAGTTGTTGGGAAGAGGTGCCGGATATTCCGGTTACTCCTGTCTGCTTCAAATGATAAAGTACTTTTAGTGGGTTATCAAACGAAAGAGAAATAAGTTCTTCTTCCGAATGGAGTATGTCAAAGTGGGATGACAAGGCTTTAACAAGCTCTTCCCGTGAACGATAAGGGAGCCCGTTTCCTGTTAACTCTCGTATCTCTTTCATATTCTCTTTACCGAAAGTGCTGAAAGCGAAATAGCCTTGATTATTAAGCAGGGTGTTGCACCTTTTGAAAAAGTTTTCAGGAGATTCGAACCATTGCAGAGCCGAGCAGGAAGTAATTAATGTACTTTCAGCGGGGAAAGGAACTGTTTCTGCATCTCCCGGAAGAAAGGAAACCTGTTCTTTTCTTAATATATCCTCGCAACAGTACTTCATTTCCGGGCAAAGGTCGTTTAGCAATAATTCTTTCGGCCGAAGGGCCTGAAGTAGCATACGGGAATAAATACCTGTACCGCATCCGAACTCAATCACTTTTGAACAGGGAAAAGAGATGTGTTCTGTAAGCAGGTGAATCATTTTATCTGCTATTTGCCGTTGTACGTTTGCTTCCTGGGGATAAGTAGCAATGGCTTTAGAGAAACGTTCGGCGATTAGTTGTTTATCCATAAATCGATCATTAGTTGATTTGCATGATTACATTATCAAAAAGGTCTTGTTGATAATGAGCGGCTTCTGTATATTCAAGGGAATCCACTTTGTTTCTCCATGCCAACCATTGGCTATCCGGCAGGAAGATACGGTCGCTCTTTCCTATGATGGCTCTTTGCCATGCAAAATCCGACGGTGGCAATGATAAGTATTGCTTTTGTATGGCAGCAAGCTCTTCTTTGAGCTCTTCAACGGGACGTTGGGGAGCTACTGTCTGAAAAGCCTTGTAATCGGCTGCTGAACCGCACATTCTTCTTTGAAACTTTTGCAGGGATTGTTCATTCAGTCCTTGCAGGGTTCCTTCAAAAATGGTAGGAGTAATCCCTTTCGTTTCATGTATAGGAGAAAGAGTCCCATTGATAGCGATACTTTGGGAAAGGGGCAGGGATGGATATTGTTTCATTATCTGTGAGGCTGCCCATACTCCCATTGACCAGGCAATGAGGGTGATTTCGGAATATTCTTGCAAAATGTCGGCATCGAACTCTAATGAACGATAATCATAGCAAATCATCCAGTCCTTATCGGTCGGGTGAATTTGCAGGAATGGAGTTTCATCCATTCCCCAGCCTGCGAAGAAAAGCAATAGATGCTTTTGATTATTCTTTATGATAAAATACTGTTTCATCCGTTTATCAGTTTGATGAGTTGGTCGATTTCATGTTCGGTGATGTCCGCTGTCAGTGAGAAGCGGATGCGTGAAGTCCCTTCGGGAACCGTAGGCGGACGTACCGGCAATGCGTAAAATCCTTTGCGTTGGAGTTCTTCTGCTTTCAATATGGTATCTTCACTTGCTCCGACAATCATAGGGACAATATGGCTTACCGAGGGGCAATTGTATCCTTTGGTTGTAAGGGCTTCCTTTAGCTTTTCACTGATTTGTAGCAAGTGAGTTCTCTTATGTTGTAAAGCTGGAAGACGTTCTAACACCCATGAAGTCCACTGAATATTGATAGGAGGAAGTGCAGTGGTGAATATAAACGTGCGCATTTTATTGATTAGATATTCCCGAATCAGTTTCCGGCAGACAATATACGCTCCTGCCGAGGCAATGGCTTTCCCGAATGTACCTATTAGAAAGTCTATATCGTTGATACATTCTTGTTCTTCAGCACATCCTAATCCTTTTTTCCCTCGTACACCAAAAGCATGAGCCTCATCTATATAAAGAAGAATATTGGAATAGCTCTTTTTGAGTTGAATGAGAGCGGGAAGATCAGCTTCATCGCCATCCATGCTGAAGATACTTTCGGTAACAATAATAATCTGCTCATAAGCGTTATGATTTTCAGCAATCAGTCGCTGCAACTGGGAAATATCATTGTGACGATACCGGACACATTTAGCTGATGATAATTTAATTCCGTCTATCAGGCTTGCATGCACCAGCTTGTCAGCAAGAATCAGGGTGTGAGTGTTGCAAATGGCAGGAAGTATTCCTGTATTGGCATGATAACCACTATTGAATATGAGTGCACTTTCGGTTCCGAACATGGTGGCTAGCTGTTGCTCCAACTTCTGATAGTCACTAAAATTACCGGTCAATAACCGGGAAGAAGAGGAGGTAGGCAGGAAAGTTTCGGGAGTGAGCGTCCTTAAGAATTCCTCCCTCAATGAAATGTCATTGGCCAGTCCGAGATAATCATTAGAAGATAGGTTCAACATTCGTTGTCCGTTCAGCAGAACATCTCGCCCCTCGTGGATTAGCGGTGGGAGAGAACGGTAATTCTTTTTCTCTTTCAAGGTCTGGAGTTCCTGGTTTATATACTCTAATGTCATGAATTGTTATTTTAAGTAATCAGTATTCGATAGATGAATGATTGAAAGTGTAATCTGTTGTTTATAAGATGTTTATCGTCAGAAGAATTATCCCGGCAGTTTCTCACCGACCAAGGTATCCTTCCTCGGTGAGGAAAGGTACGTTCCTCACCGAGGAACACCCTTTTGCTCACCGAGGAACAGATCTTTGGGTGAAAATCCGGTAATATTCTTTTTATCTGTCATCTTTTTTGAATAACTTTAAGTAACCCGGAAGTCAGTTTGCCTAATTGTTCCGAAGTAATGATGAAAGGCGGCATTAGATATACCAGTTTGCCAAAGGGACGTACCCAGATTCTTTCTTCCACAAATCGTCGTTGCATATAGGCCATATTTACCGGACGCTTCATCTCAATGACTCCGATAGCTCCGAGTATTCGTACATCAGCTACTTCCGGAAATTCCCGTGCAGGTGCCAGTTCTTCTTTCAGTTGAGTTTCGATTCGCTTCACATTCTCTTGCCAATCGGATTCGAGTAATAGGCGAACGGAAGCGCAAGCCACTGCACACGCAAGTGGATTACCCATAAATGTAGGCCCGTGCATAAAAGCTCCCGGTACATGGTTGGAGATGGTATCTGCTATCCGGTTACTGGCTAATACAGCAGAAAGTGTCATATATCCTCCGGTCAGTGCTTTGCCGATGCACATGATATCCGGTTCTACTCTGGCGTGTTCCCACGCAAAAAGTTTGCCGGTACGTCCGAATCCCGTTGCTATTTCGTCGAAGATTAGAAGAATATTGTGCTTCCGGCAAAGCTTTTCTGCTTCACGCAGATACTGCGGATGATAAAACCACATTCCACCTGCTCCTTGTACCACCGGTTCCAGGATAAGCGCCGCCAACTCTTTTGAATGTTTTTCAATTATCTCTTGCAGAGGCAGTATATCTTCCGGATTCCATTCTCCGTCGAACCGGGAAGTGGGGGACGGGACAAAATAACGTACAGGCAATGCCGAACCGAAAAGACTGTGCATACCCGTCACCGGATCACATACAGACATGGCATTCCACGTATCACCGTGATAGCCGGAACGGATAGTCACGAAATTGTTCTTTTCCGGTTTTCCTGCTGCATACCAATATTGTACAGCCATTTTCAGTGCCACTTCTACGGCTACCGAACCGGAGTCTGCATAGAATATTTTCTGCATGGAGGGAGGAACCAAAGGCAATAATAGTTTCCCCAATTCAATGGCCGGATCATGCGTCAGTCCTCCGAACATGACATGAGACATTTTATCTAATTGTTCTTTTGCCGCCTGATTCAATACCGGATGATTATATCCATGCACTGCACACCACCAAGAAGACATTCCGTCAATGAGCGTTTGTCCGTCTTCGAGGGTAATGGTAACACCGTCTGCCCGTTTCACTTTATATACAGGAAGCGGATCGGTGGTAGAAGTGTACGGATGCCAGATATGTTCGCGGTCAAATTGGGAAGCGGCGAAATGATAACCTTCTTCCTGAATCATCTTTTTGTCTTCCGATACTTTGGAACCGAGAGTTGTCAGCAGGTCGCCTACGATAGCCGAGTTAATACCGATATATAATGCTTTGTGCATCGCCTCGGAAGAAAGTTGTGAACGTCCTCCGGCAAATCTTAGAAAAGCTGTCGGATTAATAAAACGAAAGATAGCGATGGTTTTAAGTATTTCTTCTTCGCTTAAAGGCTGCTCGTTTTCCAGTGGAGTTCCTGGAATCGGACTAAGCAGGTTGATAGGTATGGACTGAACATTCAGTTCTTTTAAAGTGAAAGCAAATTCAATCCGTTGCTCCATCGTTTCTCCCATACCGATGATACCACCGGAGCACACGGACAAACCGGCCTCTTTTGCCATTTTTATCTCCCGCACCTTATCTTCAAATGTATGGGTCGTGCAGATATTAGGGAAATTTCTCTTTGATGTCTCAATATTTTCATGATAGCGTTCCACGCCTGCCTCTTTCAGTGCCACAAACTCCTCTTTGCTCAGCAATCCATGAGAGGCGCAAAGGGACAACTCCTGACAATTCTCCTTAATGGCACGGTATGCTTCCACTGCCTTGTCAAAATCCTTACCCAGACTGCGGCCGGCCGTTACGATGGAATAGCGGTGTACGCCCTTGGCCTGGTGATACTTGGCGTCCTCCACAATTTTTTCTACCGGAAGAAAAGCGTATTCAGAAATACCGGTACAATGATGTCCCGACTGAGCACAGAACTTACAGTCTTCACTGCATTTACCACTGCGGCCGTTAATAATAGAACACAAGTCTACTTCTTTGCCACATAATGCCTGACGGATCCGGTCTGCTCCCTGGGTCAGTTCTTCCAGTGGAGCGTCTAGTAAAAACTGCCAGTCATCCTCTCTGGTCAGGCGTCTTCCACCAATAATCTCGTCTGCTGTTTTTTTTGCATCCATGATGGTTCTCCTTCTCTTTTTGTAATCTGATGAATAGTATATTCGCAAAAAAAAGAATTGTCAACCCATTTCTATTGATAGGTTGACAATTCTTGATAGGTTAACAATTTTTCTTTTTAAATTTCTGTGCAATGAAGACAATTTTTAATATCATCTTTCGCCTGACTGATAGGTCTCAGTCCAAAGGTATCTGCCAGATACTGCAATACATTGGGACTAAGAAATGCCGGCAGGGTAGGTCCCAGATATATATTTTTAAATCCAAGGCTTAACAATGCCAATAAATCTGCCACTGCTTTCTGCTCATACCAGGACAGGATCAGGGAAAGTGGCAGG